>Ga0247844_1000890_pt1 | contig 59542 bp, 40 predicted proteins | sample LaCtaG_FD_192421 | JGI IMG/M metagenome (GOLD analysis project Ga0247844, IMG submission 192421) | Freshwater microbial communities from meromictic Lake La Cruz, Castile-La Mancha, Spain - LaCruzMarch201714.5m_1 | ecosystem: Environmental > Aquatic > Freshwater > Lake | place: Spain: Castile-La... | reverse complement strand
AGTTGAAATACTTTTGACTCAATGGATTTGCCAAAGGTGGCAGCCCCTTGTCTACGGAATAGGTTCCGCCCAATTGAAGATGTTGACCTGCAAGGCCTACAGAAGCGTTTAATCCATCGTTGGAGTACCGAACGCTGGAGCCAACACGGGCGTACTGCACTTCTTGTTCGTAATAAATACTGAGGCTGTCTATGCGCTGATTGTTGTTCTCGGGGTCGCCTGTGGGTCGGTTCACCTCATTGTTGGTTTTGCTAAAGTTGACGAAGGATTCAGAAAACCATTTTTTGGCAAGTGGCTCGGTAAAAAGTGCGCTTGATTTGAGCTGGCGGGTGTGGTTGGCGTTGGAATTGAACAGGCGAATTTGGGTTAACCCTCCTGTAACCAGGAATTCATTGTTAGAGGCAAGGGTCTCGGTGCCGTCAGATTGACTATCGTTAAAGCCTGCACTGAGCGCGAACGAACGCCCTTTTTTCTTAAATCGGTGGCGATAAATGGCTGAACTGCTTACGCGCCAGGCATCCAGTTTACTGCCATTGTCGAGTGTGAGGTTATTGGTCTTCACGCGCGACTCATCCGAGAAAAATTGCGTTTCAAGTGATTCCGAGTGCGCATTGCTAAAACGGCCCTCTGCTTTAAGGATGATCAAATCGCTGGAATCAATGTCGTAATTGAGTCGTGAGCTGAGGCTGTGGCTGCCCCTGAAATCAGATTTTTCTATCCGCTCGTCGCTAAAAAAGGTGGTGTCGGGCAAGAAGTTTTGGCGGTCGGTGAATTGCTCGAGGTCGAGGCTGGTTTCCTTGTAAAAGTAACTGCCATTGACTTTTACTTTTTTGTGGTCGTAATTATAGTTTGCTCCGCCGCCATAGTTGGTGGTGAAACCCCGTCCGTCAAAATTGTTGAACGGGGAATCGTCGCCTCCTCCAAAATTATAATAACGATTGCCTCCGCCGAAGCCAAAATCTCCGTTATCGTGATCGCCAAAGGTGTTTTGCCCTTTGAATTCACCGTAATCCTCCCAGTTTACCCCCGTTTGGTTGATGTTGTTGCCAAATCCGATAAAGGAAAGTTGCTCTTTTTGGTTGAATCGGTTGAAACTTCCGCGCCCGGCCCAGCGCTCTTCCGTCCCAACAGCAGCCGTTAATTTGCCAAACGAACCTTTTTTATACTCTTCCTTGAGTTCAAGGTTCATCGCCTTTTCTTTTTTGCCATCGTCCACCCCCGTGAGTTTGGCTTGCTCGGAGGATTCGTTGTACACCTGAACTTTGGAAATGGTCTCCGCGCCGAGATTTTTCGTGGCTGCTTTTGGATCGTCCCCGAAAAATGTTTTCCCATCCACATAAACCCGCTTCACATCCTTTCCTTGTGCTTTAATGTTTCCATCCGCATCCACGTCAATGCCCGGCAGCCGCCGCAATAAATCTTCGACGGTAGAACCTGGCGGTACTTTGAACGAAGATGCATCGTATTCGATCGTGTCGCCTCGGATGCTCAATGTTGCCTTGGCCGCTTTTACCACCACTTCAAGCAGTTCTGAAGTAATGGGCTTGATTTTCAAGGTGCCTATATCGTTGGTTTCGGTCGCCGAGGCAGGCAAGTATTGTTGCAAAGGCAAATGCCCCACGAAAGATACTTTAAGCAAATAGGGTGTGTTTTTTACGTTTTTGAAGGCAAATTCTCCTTCATTTCCGCTCCGTGTAAAATTCACGAGTGTAGAATCTTTTGGGTTCAGGAGCATTACGGTGGCAAATGCCGTGAGTTCTCCCGTCGTGTCCGACACGATGCCTTTGATGGTGACCCGCGCCGGGTTTTGACCAAAAAGAGACAGTGAAAGAAAAAGGAGGGGCAGGCTGATTAGGGCAGGCAAGTGAATTTTCATGTGTAGTTGTTGCGTTTTGAAATTGGACGTGCGAATAACGCGCCTTTTGTCATTGCATTGTCAGCAAAAAGACTGGTGTATACGAATAGGGTTGCTTCAACAAAAAATTTGTGGAAAAGGCGAACTTTGCAGGAGCTTGGGGTTTCACGCAACGGCGCAACGTTTTAGGTTTCACGCAACGGCGCAACGGCGCAACGTTTTTTAGGAATTACAAGCGTTGCATGAAAACAAATCAAAACGTTGCGTCGTTGCGTGAAATCAAAACGTAGCGTCGTTGCGCCGTTGCGTGAAATCAAAACGTAGCGTCGTTGCGCCGTTGCGTGAAATCAAAACGTAGCGTCGTTGCGCCGTTGCGTGAAACCCCAAATTCTTAACGACTTTCCCATGCACGACATAGAACCTCATTTCCGTTGGCGTGATATTTACATCGCAGAAGAGGACGAGCGCTCGCCCTTTTTTGAGCGCATTTACAGCGAATTCGATTTCACCCACAGCCTCTACAACTTTTACATTCATCCGCAATGGGATGCTTTTGGGTCTTCCACCTTGTATGGAAAAATTCTATTTGTTGATTATGACGAAGGTTTTGCGCTCATCGAATTGATAGGGGAATGGAATGACACCTTGCACAACGATATCATGTTCCTAAAACGCAATGTGGCCGATCCATTGATGCTGCAGGGTATCTCAAAATTTGTGTTTTTCTGCGATAATGTGCTTAATTTTCACGCTTCCCCCGATGACGACTACTATGCTGAATGGGCCGAAGAAGTACATGAAGAAGGCGGCTGGATTGTTTTTTTGAATACCAGGAAGCACGTAGAAGAAGAAATGCAAGAAGCTAGAATGCATCTTTATGCCCATTTTGGGGAAGAATACAATGACATCATTTGGCGCACCCAAAAGCCGCTCGTTGTGTATCAGATTATTGACGCGATGGTACTCGGGATGATTAAAAGACTTACGGATTGAGGTTTTTTTTGGCCTTCTCAACCCTCAACCCCTTCACGCCCTCAACTACAAAATAAAATGGCAGAAGAACGAAACTTCGTTGAACTCCGCTCCGAGGAGGTGCAGGAAATTCTCGGAACACCGCCCAATTGGCTCGTGCAATGGGGGACTGTGGTGGTACTGCTGGGCTTTGGGTTGCTGCTGGTCGTGGCATGGTTTGTACGCTACCCAGACGTTGTAGCGAGCGACAAACTCAGCATCACAACGGCCAACCCTCCCGTGGAGGTCGTGGCACGTACTGATGGCAAAGTTACGCTGCTGCTGGTGTCGGATACAGACTCAGTAGGCGATAAACAAGCGCTCGCAGTTTTGCAAAATACGGCAAAATATGCCGATGTACGCCGCCTCGACTTACTTGTGACAGGATGGCTGGAACTTTCCAGCGATGCATTGCGTGAGGTTCAATATCCTGACAGTTTGAGTTTGGGAGAACTACAATCGGATTACGCCTTGTTTGTGCGTGATTTAGAAGATTTTAAGTTTGGCCGGGAAAGCCGAAGCAGCTCTGTGCAGTCCAACATCGGGTCCATTCAAATGCAAATCAAGCAATTGGAGCAAAGTATTGCTTTTGAGCAAAAGGCGTTGAAGCGCAGCAGTGATGATTTGAAAATCGCTGAAGGTTTTTACGAACGCCAAAAGGACTTGTTCAAGCAAGGTCTAATTTCGGAAATCAAATTGGACGAAGAGCGTCAAAAAGTCTCGAATATAGCCAGTGATCGTGACCGCCACGAGACCAATATTTTGGAAAAAAATCGTGAAATCATTAGCCTCCGAAACAACATAAACTCCGCTAATTTTGGTCAGCAGGAAACGTCCACGACTGCTACCACCCGGCTGCTCGCAAGTCTAAATGCCCTTCGAAGCAGCATGGACAAGTGGACTCAAACCTATGTGCTCAGCGCACCCATCAAGGGTAGGGTAGTATTCAATGGCCTCACCCTTCAGCAGTTTGTGCGCGAGGGCGAAGTCGTGGTGACCATCGTGCCAGAACTGCGAGACCAGATTGTTGGAAGGCTGCAGCTGCCCGTGGAAAAAAGCGGAAAAGTGACCAAAGGACTGCCCGTAGTGATGAAACTGGACAATTATCCTTATCAGGAATTTGGCACCATTGTAGGAAGGGTCAAATCCAAATCTGTAGTGCCCAAAAATCGCGAATACACGATCATAGTAGACAGTATTCAAGTCATAGATGACACCCTGTTGCTAACCAGTTTTCAGAAGAAAATATTATTCGAACAACAACTGCTGGGCACCGCTGAAATAATAACCAATGACAAGGGCTTTTTGGAGCGGGTGCTGGAGCAGGTGACTTCGGGGTTTAAGCGTTGAAAACCGCTGGCGCAAGGCTTCAGCCTTGTGTCTATTATTTGCGTCGGCTTTGCCGACAGACGGAAAAATTTTGCTTTTTACAGCACGGTTTTGCTATTGACAGCTAAAATGGTTTGTCGGCACAGCCGACTAAAATAGGAGGCACAAGGCTGGAGCCTTGCGCCAGCATTTTTTGATTTTGACAGCCTTGTGTTAGCAGGTAGACTTCACCATTTATCTCTAACCCAATCAATCTAACCCACCATGACAAAAATATTCTTGTTCGCACTAACAATTGCTTCTCTAACATTTCTTTCATGTAAAAAAGAGCGTCTGACGATTGTTAATGGAACGGTTGTAGATAAAATTACGGGACAACCAATACCTGATGTATACATTTCAATTCAAATAAAACATAAACCTGCAACTGATGGTAGTTCCAATAATGAGACAGATTATATAAAAACTGGTATCGACGGGAAATTTAATTTTGAAAAATACTTACCCGTTCAATTTTTCGATATGAAGAAGTCTGGCTATTTGCCTAAGGGAGGCAGTACAGGTTTTATAAATATTCGTCAAGATGAAATCAATAATTTGATTGTAGAAATGATCCCTAAAAACGCCTTACTTGATTTGAAAATAAATAACTCCACTAATCAACCAGATTCAGTTTATGTTGCAATTTATAGCCCAGCCCAACATTCTGAAGCCCCAATTTCAAGTGGCATTATTCTTCGCAAAGGGTATACCATTCAAAGTATGTCTGAGCATAATGTGTTGATTAATCTAGCCTCTGATGAAAATATTGATATTTATTGGGGATTTTCACCGTTGCCATATAATGTAAGCACCTCACTTTTTCATGATAATATTTTCATAAGTCGGAATGATACAACTTCACACGTCATTTCTTTCTGATATTAGGTACTAAACGAAACACGCTGGCGCAAGGCTTCAGCCTTGTGTCTACTATTTGCGTCGGCTGTGCCGACAGACGGACAATCTTGCTTTTTACAGCATGGTTTTGCTATTTACAACTAAAATTGGATTGTCGGCACAGCCGACTAAATAGGAGGCACAAGGCTGAAGCCTTGCGCCAGCGTTTTATGTTTTTGATAGCTGCGCTAGCGGGGCAACATTAGATAGATCCATCCCGTCCCAGCTTATAGATTTTAAAAGAAAAGTGCCCGTGCTTACAACTCATTGTTGTAAACACGGGCACTTGTTACTTGAAACTTGCCATCCTAATCCTTCTTCTTCAACTTCTCCGCCTCCTCTTTCAATTTGGCAAGCTCGTCCTGCGCTTTTTTGATGTCCGCTTGTAGCTGGGTAAGTTTTTGAACTTCAGCCGCATGCTGTTGTCTGGCGGCCTCTGCCTTGCGGTTTTCTTCAACGATGATCTGCGTTTTTTCTTCCTTGACTTGTATAATCTCTGCCGCAGCCTGGGCTTTTAGTTCACCCACGGTTTTAGATTCGTTTTCGCGGGTGGCAGCAATATTGGCCGCGGCATCTTGCCGTGCTTTTTGTACACCCTCAGCAGATTCTTTTTGTGCAAGGCCGATTTCTTCGCTCGTTTTTTTGCGGGTTTCAGCGGTTTCGGCGGCGTATTGAGCGCGTTTTGCTTCTGAATCCTTACGCGCGGTGGCAACTTCAGCGGCAGCACGTTCGCGGGCATCCATTACTTCTTTGCGAGCGCGCTCCTGAGCATCCGCCACTTCTTTGGCAAAACCTGCTTTTTTATCGTCTGCCTCTCGCTTTGCAAGCGATATGGCTTCTATGGCCTGTTGTTTGGCGGCAGCCACTTCAAGAGCGCTGCTTTCGCGGGCGGCGGCAACGGCCTTTGCAGCCTCTTCTTTGGCTTTGCCAATTACTTCTACACTCAACTGTTTTTCGCGGGCGGCAGCTTCGCGGGAGGACTTCACTTCTTCTGCACCTTTTTGGTTGGCGGCTGATATTTCAATGGCCGCCTTTTCTCGAGCCGCTGCTACATCATCGGCAAGTTTCTGACGTACGGAAGCACTGTTCTCTCTTGAGATACGGACACTGTCAGCCTCGGCAGTTTTTACAGCTAAAATAGCTTGTGCGCTCTGCTTTTTGGCTTCTGCTACGGCATTGGCAGATTCTTGCTGGGCCCGCACAGCAGCTTCGCGAGTGGCTGCTACTTCGTTGGCAGCTTTTTCTTTGGCTGCTGCAATCTCTGCAGCGGCCTTTTCACGCGAAGCAACCACATCGCTGGCGGTTCCTGTGACGGATTCTTGTTGTTTTTTCTTGGCTTCTGCAACTGCGGCAGCGGCTTCCGCTTTGATCTGCTTAATTTTCTCTTCCGCAGTTTGTTTGGATCCGGCAACTTCCGTGGCATATTGTTTTTGAGCCTCGCCTGCCCTGCTATTGGCTTCCAGAACCCTGGCGCGGGCTTCTTCCTGAGCTTTGGCAACTTCGGCAGCCGCACGTTCCCGGGCACGTTGCACTTCCGCAGCACTTTCTTGAACCACTTTGGCTTGTTGTTCCTTGGCCGCAGCAATGGATTTTGCCAATTCGGCCTGAATTTTAGCAATCTCTTCTTCGGCCCTTTTCTTTGAGTTGGCCACTTCTATGGCTATGCTGTCGCGCTGGCTTTTTGAGCGGGCTTGTGCATCGGTAATTGCTTTGGCCGACTCGTCTTTAACCTGTTGTACTGTTTGTGCGGCTTTTTGCTTACTTTCTACCACCTGTTTGGCAATTTCTGCTTTTTCATCGTTGGCGATCTGCTGTTGTTTTGCGACCTCTTCGCGGATACGGCCGATTTCCACGCTGGCTTGCTTGCGAGCATCGGCAACCTCTGTTGCAGAAACCTCTCTTTGTTTGGCTACGGATTCTTTTATGTCGGCCAGTTCGTTGGTAGAGTTTTGCTGTAGCATTGATTTTTCTTCCGCAGCCTTACGGCGGCTCTCGGCAATCTCAGTGGCCAATTTTTGTTTTTCGAGTACCGTATTCTCTCGGGTCTTGAGAATTTCATTGGCAGCCTCCTCTCTGGCTTTGAGGATCTGATCGGCAGCGGTCCTTTTGCTTTCCACCACATCTGTAGTAGTTTTAGTGGATTCTTGCTTGGCAAGATCACGCGCTTCGGCAACCATTCGAGTGTTTTCATCCCGAATGCGCTTGAGTTCCTCATCAGCATTGCTACGAGCAGAGGAGATTTCGTCGCCGTATTGAAGTTTGGCCTGATCCAATTTCTGCTTGACGGCTGCAATTTCTTTGGCGGCTGCCTCCCTGGCCTTTTGAACCTCTTCGGAGGATGCGATCCGGGCTTTTTGAATCTCTTCACCCGCTTGACGGCGGGCATCTTCTACGTTGGAATTAATTTTGACAACGGCGGAATCTGCTTTTGCTTTACTCTGAGAAACAACCGATTGCGCTTCCGCTCTGGCCTTTTCCATTTCAACGAGACTTGCTTTTCTAGCCTCCAGCACCTCATTGGAGTATTCCATTTTCTTTGCATTGGCCGCATCGCGCGCTGCCGCCACTTCTTGCTGAAGCTGGAGCTTGATGGCTTCACCGCGTTCTTTTTCAGCCTTAATTTCAGCCCGAATTTTTTCTTTGGTCTTTTCCAGCTCAGAGCGCAGCGCCGTCACCTCGGGATCAGCCCCTGTAGCGGTAGAAGTACCTCCCCCGCTGGGTTTTGGTCCGGGCTTAGGAGTAGCGGGTGTCCCTGAAGTCCCGGCAGCAGCCACAGGATCGGGTTTAGAAACCGAGGCTCCAGGGGTGTCCACCACTGCCATCCGATCCAAAACCGCGTTGAAACAGGTCACCAGGTTTTTAAACTCACCCTGCCGGTCGGCATTGATGGTGAACTTGTATTTCTGGCGGTCAACGAAATTGATAAAGTTGATGCCTGTGATGTTTGCATCCGCAAGCCACTGCACCGCGTCGAGGTCGAGTCTGAGGTTGTTTCGGTGCGTGGGCACAGCACCTGCCACCAACTCGTCCATACCCGTGAATTTGTAGGCGCGCTCTTTGCCCACAGCATCTATAAATACGACTTGGTCGTCCTGATTGAATTCAATGCCTCCTTGGGAGGTGAATTTGGCAAAAACGCCTTTTTCATTGGTAAAAAATTCAATGAAGTAGGTGTAACCGCCACGGATGACAACGCTGAGGGTGGAAGTGCTGGCAAGCTGGATACCGGAAATTCTTTTGTTTTCTTTGATTACTTTGGAGCAATCTTGCGCCTGAAGGTTTTGGGAAGAAAAGAAGGCGAGCAGCAAGATGAAGGATAATAATCGGGAAAAAGGCTGCATGACAGATTGTGGGTAGAAAGGTTTGTGATAATCGGATTTATCCAGGTCTTGCGGTTTAATATTTTGAAATTCAGTAACTTAACGTCTGAATCAACCCGAAATAAAGGAATAAAAATGAATTGCACTTGGCGTAAGGCGGGGCAAATTAGAGAATTTTTCTAGGCCGCAAACGAAAGATGCATCGAACATCAATCGCGTTGCCCGAATTTTAAGATTTGGCCAATGTCCCAAGCCAAATTTTTTCTTGAAATTCGCTACACAATTGAATGTTCCTGATACCATATAGCCCAAAGCCCCATAGTTTTTTGTGCAGGAAAACTATGGGGCTTTGGGCTATATGGTAGGGTTGATTTAAAATTTTAATTTCAGGGAATCGCGCAAAGGCGCGTGGACATTGTCGTGTTCCCCCCAATAGGCACTCATTCTGGTGGCTTTGAGTTCGCCTTTACTTGCGATTTTTCCATCGTTGGTTTCTTCCCATCCGAGGATTTTGTAGGGGAAATTGGTTTCAAAACGAATGCTCAAGGAACGCTGGATTTCGGTGTACGAAATTTTCAGCATACTTTCCTTTTCAGCTTTATCCAATTGAATTTCAGCGTTTTGTACGTCATTGGGTTTGTGTCGGAGGCGGGTGTAGATAGGGGAGGGAATGATCCGCACTTTTCCCGTGGCCAAGTTAGCTGGGTTGAGTCGAATCCTTGTCCAAATTTCGTCTTCAAGCAACGCGATTGGTATGTGTAAATCCTGGTCGCCCTCGCTTTCAAAATAGGAAAATCCGCGCAGGCGGTAGCCATCTTTCTCCAAATTGCATTGCAAAAAGACGTGTCCACACCAATCCTGCACCGTAGTCGTTGTTTTTGGGGTCGGCAAACCGCTCACCGGTGTGAAGATGGATTGCATGATTGAATAGTCATATATTCCTGTATGAAAGCGTCGAATCAAATTGAGTTTCAGCACAGGCACACGGTCAGAAGCTGCGGCTGCAGGATCGTCTAATTTTACTTGTTTGGCCTGGGAAAAATCCTCGGTGACAAACACGTTAACCTGTTCTGCCTGGCGAATTTCGCCGTACCGCTCCTGGCTTACATCGTAGGTGCATAGTTCTGCTTTGCCTGCGTACCAATAGTCGTTGAAACCCTCAGGCAATGGAATAGCAACTGTTGCTGGTGCTGAGACAGTTGGTTTGGTGGATGTTTTTTCGGAAGGCTCAGAACAATTTTGGGCAGAGAAAATAGCCGCAGTAAACAGGGCGGTGGAGAGCAGGATTTTCATAGTAAGATATTGTAAATCAATGCAATTTGGAACCAATGAGCCGCAAAAACTCGCTCCTGGTTTCATTCTTTAGAAATTGCCCGGTAAACGCTGAAGTCGTGGTCAAAGAGTTTTGCTTTTGTACGCCACGCATCATCATGCACATGTGGTGTGCTTCGATCACTACAGCCACACCCAGCGGGTTCAAGGTTGCTTGAATCACATCGCGGATTTCGATGGTAAGTCGCTCCTGCACTTGCAGCCGACGGGCGAAAACATCCACCACACGCGGGATTTTGCTCAGACCAACAATATGCCCGTTGGGGATATAGGCAACGTGCGCCTTTCCAAAAAATGGTAGCATGTGATGTTCGCAAAGCGAGTACACCTCAATGTCTTTGACCAATACCATTTCGCTGTAATCTTCCCGGAACATGGCGGAACGCAGAATTTCTGCTGCATCTTGACCATAGCCTTGCGTAAGGAACTGCATGGCCTTCGCGGCACGTTCAGGGGTTTTAAGCAGCCCTTCGCGGTCGGAATCCTCGCCCAAACCATTTAAAATATTGAGATAATCAACCTTCATGCGCTCTGTGAGCGCATCATCGTACAAATCTGATTTTGTGTATGCCATTGACCACATTATTTACAATTCCCCATAATATTCGGCATAAATCGTCTCCGTTTCCCACAGTTTAATCGCATGGAGTTTGAAAGGAAATCCTTCGAGCGCGGGTGCGAGGCGTTGCCAGATCAAGATAACAAGATTCTCTGTAGTAGGTTGAAGGCCTTTGGGAATAAAATCTACGTCCAGGTTAAGGTTGCTATGGTCGAGATGCTCAATGACTTCCTCCCGGATGATTGTACTCAATTTTTTGACATCCATGACAAAACCCGTCACCGGGTCGGGGCGACCCTTTATGGTGACATGGAGGTTGTAATTGTGGCCGTGCCAGTTTTTATTGGAACATTTGCCGAACACTTCCCGGTTTTGTTCTTCGGTCCAGTCCTCCACCCAAAGTTTGTGGGCTGCATTGAAACGTTCGATTCGAGTGATGTAAACCATTCTTTATCAGTGTGTTTGCGCCTAGGCGCGTACTTTATGGCTCGCAAAATTAGTGCGAAATGATGGGTTTTAAGTAGGGTGATTTGTGGAGTTGGTTATTTGGTGATTGAAAACCCCAACATTCGCGCTCGGTAAAATGGTTGATCTCCTTGATTTAGTGTTACACCCACCGTGTCAGACACCGCCTTTATCCGCCGAGTTTCGGATTCTATCTAAAAACGAAAACCACCTAGGTCCAACGCGGTTTTTTTGCTGCGAATAACCGCATCCACCCTTCCACCCATCCACATTAATTTGAAAACCCGAAGCTTACTCGACCGTATCTACGCTTTTCTCAACCAGCGGCTGGTGTACCACACGCTGTTCTGGTTGGCTCTGTATGGAACCATGGTGGGGACCAGTCTTAGGCAAGGCATTGGGTTAAGCACCACCCTGTACAATGAAACCATTCAGGCGCTCTTTTTCGCAGGCTTGGTTTATTGCAATCTTTTGTTCCTGATTCCCAATTACTTAGCACGTCACGCATTCATTTATTTTGGGCTTGTTTTGGCTGCATGTGCCATTGTTACCCCGATTGAAGTGTTGGTTTTATATCTCTTTTATGCTGACTCGCCCGAATACCAGGCCAATGTGGTGGACCAGCAAGTGAGGATTTATTTGAGCAATGTTTTTGTTACCATTCTAGCAACCATACTGCGTGTCATCATGGACTGGTGGCGCTATCAGAATGAAAAACAAGTGCTGCTCACCCAGACCATGCAGTCAGAGCTGCGCTTCTTAAAAAGTCAGATAAATCCGCACTTTTTGTTCAACACCTTGAACAATCTTTATGCGTTGACCCTGAAAAAAAGTGACAAGGCCCCTGAAATTGTGTTGAAGTTGGCCGAAATAATGCGCTATATGCTTTATGATTGCAATGAACGGCGCGTACACCTTTCCAAGGAAATTCATTACCTCTACAACTATCTGGACCTTGAAAGGCTCCGACAGCCCAAGGAAGCCGACATCCGTTTTTTGGTAGAAGGCCATGTGAGCGAACAGTTGGTGGCGCCGCTTATTTTCGTGCCATTCGTGGAGAATAGCTTCAAACACGGCCTGAACCACGCGACCACCGGTGGGTATGTACGCATTCGTCTTTCTGTGCAGGGGGAAGATCTCGAGTTTTTTATCGAAAACAGCAAGGTGGAACAAATGCCCCGACCTAGCCACCCGCGTAGCGGAGGCATAGGCCTGGCCAATGTTCGTCAGCGGCTTGAGATACTTTATTCCGATAATTATGACCTTGAGTTCTTAGACGAACCCAATCGTTACGCGGTGACCCTGCGGTTGAAAATGGTGTGATCGTTTTCAAACTACCCTTTTCTACAAATGTATCACCTCTCCATAAGCTGCCGCAGCCGCCTCCATAATAGCCTCGCTCATGGTAGGGTGGGGGTGTATGGATTTGATAATCTCGTGGCCCGTGGTCTCCAGCTTGCGGGCGACCACGATCTCGGCGATCATTTCGGTCACATTGGCCCCGATCATGTGGGCTCCGAGCAATTCGCCGTATTTTTTATCAAAAATGAGTTTAACAAAACCCTCTGAGTGGCCGGAGGCTTTAGCCTTGCCGCTTGCAACGAAGGGAAATTTGCCGATCAGCAACTCGTAACCAGCCTCTTTAGCCGCTTGCTCGGTGTAACCCACGGAGGCGATTTCAGGCGAACAGTAGGTACAACCGGGGATGTTGTTGTAGTCTATCGGCTCGGGGTGATGGCCTGCAATTTTTTCCACACAAGTGATCCCTTCGGCACTCGCTACGTGTGCCAGCGCCTGGGTTGCCAGCACATCACCAATGGCGTAAATGCCCGGCACATTGGTTTGACAGTACGCATCCACTTTGATGTAGCCGCGATCCGTGACGATACCAAGTTCTTCTAAACCAATGTTTTCGGTATTCGGCGTGACGCCGGCTGCACTGAGTACTACATCGCAAAGGATGGTTTCAGTTTGGTCGTCTTTGCGGTTTTTCATGTTGACTTTGATCTCCTTACCGCTCGTGTCAACACTTTCGACGGCCCAGCCCGCGTAAACTTTCATACCTTTTCTGCTGTAAAGTTTTGCCAATTCTTTGGACACATCAGGGTCTTCACGTGGTACGAGACCCTGTTCCATAAATTCCACGATGCTCACTTCGGTTCCAATGCTTTGGTAGAAGTAGCCGAACTCGACGCCGATTGCTCCCGCGCCGACCACGACCATGCGCTTGGGCTGGCTTTCGAGGCTCATGGCCTTGCGGTATTCGATTATTTTTTTTCCGTCAATCTTAAGATTAGGCAATTCCTTTGCACGGCCACCGGTAGCAATGATGATGCCTTTGGCGGTGTATTCTGTCACTTTACTCTCTGCATCGGTTACTGCCACTTTTGGGCCTTTTACCAGTTTGGCATTGCCCATGATGATCGTGATTTTGTTCTTTTTCATGAGGAACTGCACCCCTTTACTCATGCCTTCAGCCACGCCTCGACTGCGCTTGATCATGGCCTCAAAATCGGCCAGCGGTTTGCCTACTTTTATGCCGTAGTCCTCCGCATGGTTGAGATAATCAAACACTTGGGCGCTTTTCAGCAGCGCCTTGGTGGGAATACAGCCCCAATTGAGGCAGATGCCCCCGAGGCTTTCACGTTCGATGACGGCGACATTCATGCCCAATTGGGAGGCGCGGATCGCAGCTACATACCCACCTGGGCCGCTGCCGATAACAATCAGATCAAAATTCATGTTTGTGTTGATAATATTTGAGCGGTAAAGGTAGTTCGACCTGCAAAATTGCCTTTCAAATTTTCATTATTGTTGGCATTCTGTTTTTATCCTTGTTCCAAATAGGCAGGCAACTCCGTATCATTGCGCCGATTTTCAGACAAGCACACATACTATTTCAAAGCCCGAGCATGCAAAAAATACTTTTCAGTCTCCGTTCACAGGCCACAGCCTTTTCACGCGCAATTGTTTTAACTATGGCCTGGCTGGTCATCATGACAACAGCAGTCATTCTGCCAGGGACCGCTTCCGCGCAACTATCCGTGAACAGTCCCTCCGCCCGACCACTTTTCGACAAAAAAACGGTAGGAGAAATTCGACTCACGCTGCCTACCGCTGAATGGGTGAATGTGCTGGACTCTATGCGCATTTATGGAACCGACGCGCTGCCCGCTTCGGTCGTCATTGACGGACTGCGCTACGATGGTGCTACCGTTCGGTTCCGGGGCGACAAGTCTTACACCAAAGGTCTAAAGCGCAACCCGTTCAGTATCAAGCTGAATAGTACCAGTCCTGCGCAAAGTCACCAAGGTTATTCCTCCATAAAACTATCGGCTGCGGTGCGTGATCCGAGTATGGTGCGCGAGATGTTGTTTCATGAAATCGCATCCAAGTATATGCCCGCATCACAGACCGCTTACACCAAGTTGTACGTCAACGAGGAGTATATCGGAGTGTTTGTAAATGTGGAAAGCATTGACAAACAATTTTTCGACTCCAACTTTGGCAATGCTCGCGGCACTACTTTCAAGGCAGGTGTAGACAACAAGCCTGACAACATTCCTGCGACCTGCAAGCAAAACATCTTTGGTTCTTTGGAATACGAAGACAATCTTGATTGTTACAAAGGCAATTTTGAACTGGATTCACGCGGAGGTTGGACAGAATTGCAAGAGCTGACTCGGAAACTGGCACAAGAACCTGCTAACATTGGTCAGGTGCTCGATGTGGACCGCGCTTTGTGGATGCTTGCACTCAACAACGTAATGGTAAACCTCAACAGTTATTCTGGCAATTACAGTTTGAACTACTACCTCTATCGGGACGGTAACAACCGCTTTCAACCCATTCACTGGGACTTGAACCTTTCGTTTGGCAGCTACAAAAACACGGGGAGCGGTAGTGACCTTGACCTCCGTGAATTGCAAACCCTTGATCCGCTGCTACATGCGGACAATTTATACAAACCACTCGTCAGCCAATTGTTGAAAGATCCCTTGAACAAGAAAGTGTACCTGGCGCATATCCGCCAAATCAATGAAGAAAACTTTCTGAATGGTTCCTATGAAAAACGAGCGCAAGAACTGCGCGGCATGATCGTAGTACCTTTCAACGACGACAAAAACAAGACCTATAGCATAGACGATTTCCAGCGAAGCCTCAACGAAACGGTGGGCAAAAAGAGCAAGATCCCTGGCCTCACCGAACTGATGGGCAAGCGATCAAGGTTTTTGAAAACGCATCTTGAGTTGACCAAACTTCCTCCAGTAGTGTCTGAAGTGGCGGTGAAGGGGCGCGGAAAATTTGATAGCCAAAAAGTTAACTCGTTTTATGTGAGCGCGAAGGCTGACAAATATCCGTTGAGAATGTACCTCTACTATCGTTTTGACGACCAGGAGGCTTACACCATGGTAGCCATGTCAGAAGAAAACACGCCAGGACTCGCAGCAGGGGCGAAAGCTTTTGCCGCACAGGTCGAAGCCAAAAATTCTGAATCAGTACTGGATTATTATATTCTTGCGGAAAATGTAGGTGCAGTTGGGTTCTTGCCCGCCAACTACACCAAGCAACCTTTCAAGATCAAGTTGAGCGAATTAAATAAATAGTTTATCAAAATATGAGAAACACCCTCCTTCCCCTTCTATTGGTTTTTGGGATTTCAGCGACTTATGCCCAGGATTTTTATGGGGCAGGCGTACAAGAAATTCGCATAGAGTTTCCCCAGAAATACTGGGACATTAAATTAGATTCGCTGAAAAAGGCCAACCCCGAATCACGGCTCACGGCTACTGCCTGGATGAATGGGCAGCGGTTTGACAGCGTAGGTGTGCGCTATAAGGGCAACAGCTCCTATTTCCGAACACGCAACGAAACCCTGAAGAAACTCCCATTCAACATTAAGTTGGATTTCAAAAAGAAAGGCCAAGTATTGAAAAGTGGGCATAATTCTATCAAGCTTTCTAATGCTTTTCTTGATCCGAGTTTTTTGCGCGATCCGTTGACTTATGAGGTAATCAGAAAATATATGCCGGCCCCCCAATGCAACTTTGCAAAGCTTTACTTGAACAACAAATACTGGGGGCTTTATACCAATTCTGAGTCTGTGGATGAGCACTTTATCAAAAAACACTTCGGGGTAGAGGGCGGCCACATCGTTAAATGCGACCCCGACAACTGGAAAAGGGTCCGAAGCCAAACGGGCTGCCCAAAGGGTGAAAACGCTTCGCTTATTTACCTAAACGACAATACGGGTTGCTACGACGCATTTTATGAGGTGGAAGACCCGGCAGCATGGAAGTATCTCCTTAACCTCATTAAAGTGCTGAATAAAACACCCGATAAAATTGAGACGGTGCTCAATGTGGATCAAACACTTTGGATGCTTGCGCTCAACAACGCAATGGTCAATTTGGACAGTTACAACGGGTCACTTTCGCACAATTACTATCTTTGGTTTGACTCTGCCCATGTAGCCCATCCCATTATCTGGGACTTAAACATGTCGTTTGGAGGCTGGCGCCGCGATTTTTCGTTTCAAGAAATGACCGACGAACAACTCATTCAGTATTCGCCATTGGCTGAGTTCGAAAACCTGCGCCGTCCGCTGATTTCCAAACTTTTGAAAACCCCACTGTATCGCAAAACCTATTTGGCTCACCTACGCACGATTACCAACGACTACCTTTCCAGCGGACTACTGCTCACCCGTGCGCAAGCAATGACCAAAGAAATAGAGCCTTGGGTAAAAGCCGATTCACTCAAACTTTATTCGCTGGCTGACTTCCAGAATGCCTACGATAAAACGATGAAAAGTGGTCCCGACAATGTGATTGGGCTGCGGCAACTCATGTCAAAACGTTCGGAATGGCTCGCCAAGCACCCGTTGTTGAACAAGGCACAGCCCCTCATCACAGAAGCTAAGGCGGCTAAAGAAGGTGAGAGGGTAAAAGTTACGGTAAAACTCAGCAGCGTCACCCGCGGAGGCTGGCTTTATTATCGCAAAGACCGCCAATATGCTTTTTCTCGCACCCCGCTGCTCGACGATGGTACCAACGGCGACACAACCGCTGCGGACGGCGTTTACAGCACAACCATTGATGCTGCTATCGTGAAGCATTGGTACATCGCTGCTGAAAGCGATGATGCTGCCGCTACGCTGCCAGAACGGGCTTCTTTTGAGTTTTTTAAGGTGGATTAGACAGGATTTACAGGATTGGACAAGATTTACAGGATTTTAGGCTCGCTTTGAACTAAAATCCTGTAAATCTTGTCCAATCCTGTAAATCCTGTCTAATCCTGTAAATCCTGTCTATTCCGCTATCGCCTTAATTCCCGGCAACTCTTTTCCTTCCAGAAACTCCAGCATAGCCCCGCCGCCGGTGCTGACGAAACTGACTTTTTTGGCCAATTTTAATTGATTTACAGCCGCCACTGAATCACCGCCGCCGACCATCGTGAAAGCGCCTTTTTTAGTGGCTGAAGCACAGGCTTTTGCGACGACTTTGGTGCCTTCTGCAAAGGCGGGCATTTCAAAAACGCCCATTGGGCCGTTCCAAATAACAGTTTTGCTTTTGCGGATAACGGAAGCGAATGACTTGGCTGCCGAAGGGCCGATGTCCAAGCCCATCCAGCCATCGGGGATTTGGTTACTTGGGCAAACCTGCACGGCTGCATCGGCAGCAAATTTGTCGCCACAAACAGAATCCTTGGGCAGCAGCACTTTCACACCTGCTGCTTGAGCTTTTTTCAAAAATTCAAGGGCGGTTGCCAACTTGTCGGCCTCTACCAGCGAATTGCCAACGTGGCCTTTTTTTGCCAAAAAGAAGGTGTAGGCCATTGCCCCACCGATCAGAATGTTGTCGGCGAAGTCGAGAAAAGTTTCTAACAACATGATTTTGTCGCTGACTTTCGAGCCACCTGTAATGCAAGTGACCGGCTTGACCGGGGTTTTCATGGCCCGGGTCGCGTTCTCAATTTCGCGCTCCATAAGGAAGCCAAAAGTCTTGTGGCCATTGTCAAAAGAGTGCGCCACTACGGTAGTGCTGGCATGGGCGCGATGCGCGGTGCCAAAAGCATCGTTGACATAAATATCGCCAAGCGCCGCCAGTTTTTTTGCAAAGGTCTCATCACCAGCCTCTTCTTCAGGGTGGAAGCGGGTGTTTTCTAAAAGGAGTACCTCACCAGGTTTGAGTGCCGCTGCTTTTTGTGCTGCTTGTTTGCCTACACAGTCATCGGCGAAATAGACTTTGGCTTTCAACTTTTTCCGCAAATGTTTCACCAAGTGCATCAAGGTGAATTTCTGCGTGTTGATGCTGCCATCCGCGTTGAGCTTTTCCAGGGGCCGGCCCAGGTGTGACATCAGAATGGCCGATCCGCCTTGCCCCAGAATGTGTTTGATGGTCGGTAGAGCCTCGCGGATACGGGTGTCGTCCGTGATATTGAATTCCTTGTCGAGCGGCACGTTGAAGTCCACCCGGATCAGAGCTTTTTTGTCTTTGAAATTGAGTTTCATAATTGCTGTTTATTTGTTTATTTGTTGATTTGGTTATTCGAGCACCCAGACTTGGCCACCCAAATAACCAAATAACCGAATCAACAAATAAACCATAGAAATTAAACCATTGCGCACAATTGCGCCAAGCGGGCCGAATACCCCGCCTCATTGTCATACCAGCCCACAATGCGGCAGGTGTTGCCGTTCACTTGGGTCAGCGGTGCGTCGAAAATGACCGAGTGTGTGTTGCGCACAATGTCGCTGGAAACAATTTCGTCGGTGTTGTACTCCAAGATGCCTTTCAGATGGGTGTCGGCGGCAGCTTTGAAGGCCGCATTGATTTCTTCAACAGTGGCCGTCTTTTTAATCACACAAACACAATCGGTAATGGAACCCGTTGCAACAGGAACACGAAGTGAGTGCGCAGCGATTTTGCCTTTCAAGTGGGGCAACACCGTAACGACCGCCTTGGCGGCGCCTGTGCTGGTAGGCACAATGTTTTGGGCTGCTGCACGGGCGCGACGGAGGTCTCGGTGCGGGGCATCTTGCAGATTTTGATCGGCAGTGTAGGCATGGATGGTGTTCATGAAAAACTGCTCTACCCCGAATGCTTGGTCCAGGGTCACGATCATAGGAACGAGACAGTTGGTAGTGCAGCTTGCATTAGAGATGATGGTATCCGTGTCTTTGATTTGATCGGCATTGGCACCGATCACGAAGGTAGGCACATCGTCCGTCTTGGGTGGGGCAGAAAGGATGACACGTTTGGCTCCCGCTTGAAGGTGTAGTCCTGCTTTTTCTTTATCCAGAAAAATACCCGTACACTCGAGCACCACATCCACGTTCATGTCAGCCCAAGGGAGTTCGGCAGGGTTTTTTATGGCGAGTCCGGCGATTTTGTTGCCGTTGACAGTAATGCTATGGTCGTCGGCGATCACAGTGCCGTCGAAACGACCGTGCATGGTGTCATACTTGAGCAGGTGGGCGAGGGTGTGGTTGTCTGTGAGGTCGTTGATGGCAACGACTTCGACGTTGGGGTTTTTTACCAGGTTTCGGAAGGTGAGACGACCGATGCGGCCAAAGCCGTTGATGGCGATGCGTTTTTTAGCCATTATTGTGTTTTGGTTGAAACAATGAAAGGAAAGTTAAAAGTGTTGTGGAAGTATCTGGTCAGGCAGCGCAAAAATAGGCTTTTAGCAAGATACCAATCGGTGAAATAGGTCACTTGTGCTTAAAATTTAACCAATATTAAAAGCGCCACACGAAAAAGATCGTGTGGCGCTCCAGTTTTCATTGGCAGCAAGGGCAGAATTTATTTCAATCCCCAGGCAAGTCCAATATCCAGGCTCAACTTTCTGTTGTATGCCTCCCCAGTTTTAGCAATGTCCGTAAAGCCGTGGCCATAAGCCAAATCAAGGTTAAGCCATGTCCCGGCAGCAACCCGGTAATTGAAACCGGTGCCAAATGTCAATCCCAGATCAACATCTTCATACAAGTCTTTGGAATCGGATTTGAGGGTTCCTTCTGGCAAGAAAGTTTCCGTTTTGCCGCCAGCTAAAATACCCACAGAGGGTCCAAGGTAGATTTTTGGACGGAAGTCATTCCCAAATTCATTGAAAAAATAGGTGATTTTGAATGGAATGCGGACGTAATTGAGATGCGTTTTCGCTTTCTCTCCGCGTAATTCGGTCGTCACGCCCTCGCCTGAATATTTAAGATCCATTCCTATGCCCCAATGTTCTTCAGCACTGTAAACCAGCGTAAGACCGGCATTTAGGCCAAGCAGCCCAGTCGTCTCTCCTGGCGCATCCTCTATCCAAGCGTTGTTTAGGCCAATGGTAGGCCCAAGTGAGAATTCTTGGCTATGCAATATGGAAACACCGCAAAGCACAAAAGCGACGGTAAAAAGTAGATTTTTCAAATTGTAGTAAGTTTAACGTCAAAATGGACTTCATATTAACGGAACAAAGGTGCGGGTGTCCTTTTCGAGGGGTGTTACACAATTTAATAAACGTGTTACACAATTCATACTGCGCTGCATACGATAGTGCTTCCCCAATTTCAGGGAGATGGCACATACCATGGGTTTCCCAAACTTTCCTTTCTTTTGTCCTCTCAAACCGACAAGCATGAAAGTACTCCTCCCCTTCATTTTTTTCCTCCCCCTGCTGCTCCCTGCACAAACTTGCCAGTTGAACGGCCCAATCATCCGTCCGCCAGCGATATCGAATGCGAGTGCTTCCACTCTGCCATGTATCCTGTTCGGCAATATCTTCTCTACTTCGGATTTGCTTTGTGCCGGGGACACTACCGGCTCGGCAACACTTTCTGTTTCCAATGCTATTTCACCGGTTCAATTTTTTTTGGACAATATTCCTACCCCTTTTCCAAATGGGGATCTAACCAACATCCTTTCCGGGGGCAATCACTCCGTCATTATCATTGACGCGATTGGCTGTCGGGATACTGTAAATTTTACCATCATCGAACCACCCGCTATTCTTCTCACTGCTTCTGGTACAGACATTTTGTGTAATGGTGATAATTCTGGTACCCTGACGGCTTCGGCTACAGGGGGCACAAGCGCCATCGCATTTGTATGGCGCGATTGTCTCGGTGGTTCTAACCTCGGAGGCGCCTCCCAGAGTAATCTTTATGCAGGATGTTATGGTGTGACAGCCACCGATGCCAACGGCTGTACAAGCACTTCAACGGTCACTTTAAACGAACCCTTGCCTTACATTTTCAACCTTGTACAAGACTCCATCTCCTGTTCCGGACTGTCTGATGGGAGCGCAAATATCCTCGTAGCTGGCGGCACCTTGCCCTATCAGTATTTGTGGGACAATGGTGCAAATACCGCAAATGCGACCAACCTCGACGCTGATTTTCATTTTGTGACGGTAACCGATGGCAATCTATGTGCCGCCACCACTTTTGTACAAGTGCTCGAACCGTCTGCTTTGTTGATTGACAGCACCCAGACCCAAATCGCAACTTGCTTTGGTGGAAATAATGGGACAGCAACAGTTTTTGCATCAGGAGGAACCCTAAATTATACCTATCAATGGGATGATCCAGCCGGTCAAACGCTGCAAACAGCCCTGGCACTGACTGCCGGAACTTACCATGTGACCGTGACGGATTGGAACGGATGCACGGTGCAAACTTCTGTTACGGTGACTTCACCCCCTGATTTGTTGCTCAACTTTACCAATGTCACTGGAGAAACTTGTGCCGGCGACTGCCTGGGCCAGGCCACTTTAAACCCATCGGGTGGGGTAGGGGGCTATCAATTTGATTGGGCGGATAATTCCATTCCAGCAGGTGTGCAAACTGCCACGAATCTATGCCCGGGAACTTACCAAGTATCGGTCACAGATGGCAATGGCTGCACGGAGGTAAATCAGACAATCATTGACGCCGCCACGGCCCTGGTTGTGCAGTTTGACAGTATGCCGCCTTCTTGTGTGGGATTTCAGGACGGCTCGATTTCCGTGCAGGTTTCGGGCGGCAGTTCGCCATACCAATATCTTTGGAGTGATGGCAGCACTTCTACAGGCCTTCAAAACCTGCCTTGTGGCCAATATTTTTTGACGCTTACGGATGCGGCAGGCTGCGTGAAAAACTACGCCGTGACCCTGGATTGTCCACAACCCATTTCAGTTACAAGTATAGTTCCTCAAGACGTTTTATGTTTTGGAGGGGCTACAGGCGCTGTCACGGTTCAAGCTCAAGGTGGTATTTTACCCCTCAATTACTTATGGAATGACCCAAATTCACAAGCAACACCTACCGCCCAAAGCTTACAGGCCGGGATTTACACCGTGACCGTCACAGATGCAAACGGCTGCACCATAACCACTTCAACCAGCGTGAACCAGCCGTCTATGCTCACGGCAAGTACCTTCCACACCGATGCGACTTGCTTGAACTTCGGTGACGGCACAGCTACCGCCGTTTCTACGGGGGGTGTTCAACCTCATTCGTACAGTTGGGGCGCTGCGGGTACAACCCAGACGATTACAAATTTGGCGGCAGGAACGTTTTTTGTGACGGTAACCGATGCGAATCAATGTACCGCTACCACTTCTGCAACGATTGGGCAGCCAACAACAGCAGTTGCGGTGACCGCGACCCAAACCCGCTTCGCCTGCTGGGGAAAAAGCGATGGGGATGCGTCAGTTTCGGCCAGCGGGAGCAATGGTGCGCCTTTTACTTTTATTTGGAGCAATGGCCAGGTAGGCGGCGGCGCATCCAATCTAGCCCTGGGATTGTATACTGTGACTGCGACAGATTCCAAAGGATGTACCGGGACGACCATTGTAGCCATACAACAACTGGACAGTATTGACCTGCTAACAGCCTATGCGCCACCGACTTGTGCAGGTGATTCTGATGGCGTGGTAGCGGTTGTAATCATTGATGGGGGCTTGGGAATGGGCGATTCAACAAAGTACAATTATGAATGGAGCCTGATATCAGCACCCAATTCAACCGTTGTTTCTGGGTTTGCTGCTGGAAGCTACACCTTGACAGTGACAGACTTACAAGGGTGCTCTGGAGTCTTTTCTTTCGACGTGTTGGGCCGGCCAGCTATAACCCTTCAATTGTCTACTGATGATGTATCATGCTTTGGCTTTGCCGATGGTGCAGCCTCTGTTTCCTCCATTCAAAATGCCGTGGGCGCAGTTACTTATCAATGGAACAACAATGAATCGAGCCCGTTGAACGACAGCCTTCCTGTAGGCGATTACCGTGTAACAGTCACGGATTCTAAAGGCTGCACTCTGGTCGCTACGACTACGCTGCAACAGCCCGAACCCCTTGATATTTCCTTCCAAGTCCAGACACTTATTTGTGCGAACGATAGCAATGGAGTTGTAACCGCAACTGTAATGGGTGGAACAAGCGCTTATGAGTTTCAATGGGGCAATGGGGCAATAACCAGTGAAATCCAAGGCCTTGGTCCTGGCAACTACACCTTGCAGGTCACGGATCAAAATGGATGTATTGTTACAGATTCTGTAGAATTGGGACAACCGGGTGCGTTGAGTGTCTCCGTAGAAACTACGGAACCTGAATGTTTTGGGGCTCAGGATGGACTGATTCGATTGCTCGTTGCTGGAGGCATCACGCCCTTAAGGTACAGTATAAACGAGGGTCCATTTGGCGGCAGCAGTGCGTTCCTTGCCTTGGGTGCGGGCACTTACAACTTGCAGGTGCGCGACGCAAGTGGTTGTATTTCAAGTACGAGCACCACGCTTGGGCAACCCGTTCCTGTGCAGGTTTCGGTGGGCATTGACACAAACCTCATCTTGGGAGACAGCCTTTTGCTTTCACCCACAGTGAACAATGCCGTGGGCCTTACCAATTTTGAATGGACCAGTGCATTGGTGGATAGTTTTGCTTGTGTGAATTTGGCGGATTGTGAAGAGATTTGGGTGCACCCTGGATTTACAAACACCTACCGTGTAAAGGTCACTGACGAAAACGGCTGTATGGGTAAAGGCGAAATAAGGGTGACGGTTGAAAAACCTCGCGGCGTATATGTTCCCACGGGATTTACGCCCAATGGCGATTTTGAAAACGATCTTCTGGTGGTACACGGAAAAAGCCAACAAGTGCGCAAAGTGTCCTTTTTTAAGGTTTTTGACCGATGGGGCGAATTGGTTTATGAGGATCAAAATTTCTCCGTCAACGATACCACCAAAGGCTGGGATGGCACATTTCGGGGACAAGCCTGTGATCCAGCGGTATTTGTATGGCTCTTAGAGGCAGAATATGTTGATGGACGCATCGAACTTTTGAAGGGCAATGTTACACTGGTTCGATAGAAATCTCATGCACACTTTGAATGATTAATCTACGAAGTTCAACGATCTACGCACCCTATCTTGCCTCCAAATAAACTTCTCTCATGCGAGTATCCATTGTTCAAACCTCCCTTCATTGGGAAAATCCAGCGGCGAACCGAGCCATGTTTACCCAAAAACTCGATTCCCTTCGGGGGCTCACCGATTTGGTTGTACTTCCTGAAATGTTTTCAACGGGTTTTTCTATGAATGTTGGGCAGCTCGCAGAGCCAATGGCGGGGCCTACAATGGATTGGTTGACCAAGCTTTCGAGGGATTTGAATGCTGCAGTTACAGGGAGTTTTATCTGTGAAGAAGAAGGGCGATTTTTCAACCGCCTCATTTTCATGCGTCCGGATGGGCAGTTCGATTTTTACGATAAAAAACACTTGTTTTCTCTCGCTACCGAAAACGAACATTTTACCGCCGGGAAAAAACGGATCACCGTGGAATGGCGTGGCTGGCGTATTTGCCCACTAATTTGTTACGATTTGCGATTTCCTGCCTGGAGCCGCAATACCATGGGCAATTTTGTGAATGGTCATACACCCTACTACGATGTCTCGATTTATGTAGCCAATTGGCCCAACCGCCGGGCATACCATTGGCGTTCATTATTAACCGCCAGAGCCATTGAGAATCAATCGTTTATAATCGGCGTAAACATCGCAGGAGTAGATGGAAATGGCTTTGAATATTCAGGAGACTCGGCCATTATAGACTACTCGGGTCAGTTGCTTGCCCAAATTCCAGATGGTAAAGAGGACATCATAACCCTTGAACTTTCGTTGGAAAGCTTACGACTATACCGACAGGAATTGCCTTTTCTGGCTGATATGGATAAATTTGAGTTTAAGGGATGAGTGTTGCATGGGAGAGAAATTTTCCATTTCATTTCTGACAAAACTCAATTCCGCCCCCTTTTTCCATTCCATTTCTTACCTTTGCATCCCGTAACAAGTAAAACATACCATGACAAAATACATCTTTGTTACGGGCGGCGTCACCTCCTCGCTCGGAAAAGGAATTCTTTGTGCCAGCCTCGCCAAATTGCTTCAGGCGCGCGGCTTTTCGGTCACCATTCAAAAGTTCGATCCTTACCTCAACGTAGATCCCGGCACGCTCAACCCTTATGAGCACGGCGAGTGCTATGTCACCGACGATGGCGCAGAGACCGACCTTGACCTCGGCCACTACGAGCGATACCTCAATACACCTACTTCTCAGGCAAATAACGTGACCACGGGTCGCATTTACCAGACCGTCATCGAGCAAGAGCGTGCAGGGGCGTTTTTGGGCAAAACCGTTCAAGTTATTCCTCATATCACCGACGAGATAAAGCGGCGGATGCTCTTGTTGGGTCAATCGGGTCAATATGACATCGTGTTGACCGAACTGGGTGGCACCGTGGGCGATATCGAGTCCCTGCCTTATGTTGAGTCAGTGCGCCAATTGCGCTGGGAATTGGGTAAGGAACATTCTTTGACCATTCACTTGACACTCATCCCATACCTCAACGCGGCCAAAGAACTCAAGACAAAACCCACCCAACATTCTGTAAAAGAATTACTTAGTCTGGGCGTTCAGCCAGATATTCTGGCCTGTAGAACAGAGCATCCGCTGAGCATCGAGATCCGCCGGAAATTGGCGCAATTCTGCAACGTGGAGACCTCCTCGGTCATTGAGATGATTGATGCGGAGACGATTTATGATGTGCCGCTGCTGCTACACAAAGAGCGCCTGGACTCGGTAGTTATATCTAAACTTCACCTGAAAGACACGAAAGAGCCCAACCTCACTTCCTGGAAGAACTTTCTGGGCAAACTCAAAAACCCGCTCCACGAGGTCAAAATTGGCCTTATTGGCAAATACAACGAACTGCCGGATGCCTACAAATCAATCTACGAATCTTTTGTCCATGCAGGTGCCGTAAACGAATGTAAGGTTCGGGTTCAGCCCATTCATGCCGAAGCGCTGGAGGGGAGTTACAAGGACGTAAGTAAGGCATTGGCTGGTTTGAATGGCATTTTGGTTGCGCCAGGCTTCGGAGAGCGTGGTATTGATGGCAAATTGTCGGCGATCCGGTATGCACGTGAAAACAACGTCCCGTTTTTTGGTATTTGTCTGGGTATGCAAGTTGCTTGTGTTGAGTTCGCCCGCAATGTCTTGCAGTTGAACGGAGCCGCCAGCACGGAAGTAAACCCCGATACCTCGCACCCTGTCATTGATATGATGGCCGAACAGAAGAACATTACCCAAAAAGGTGGAACCATGCGATTGGGCGCTTACGATTGCATCTTGAAGAAAAAATCTATTGCGCTCGAAGCCTACAAAAACACACAAATCAGTGAGCGCCACCGCCACCGCTGGGAGTTTAACAACAAGTATTTGGCTGATTTTGAAAAAGCGGGCATGATTGCTACTGGAACCAACCCAAATACGAATCTGGTTGAAATTTTCGAGATTCCTGAACTCAAGTGGTTTGTGGGTGTTCAGTTTCATCCTGAATTAAAAAGTACGGTTGAGAACCCGCACCCGCTTTTCGTGGCGTTTGTGAAGGCGGCAATGGAGCAATGAGCTGGTCTTTCCGAAAAATCAGGTCTGTTTCACCTTGATGTCCCCTCCGGCAGAATGACTGCGTAATATTTTCACCGTAAAAAAAATTTTATCTTGTTTAGATGTTAATTTTGATATTATTCGGCGCACAAATTCTGTGCTCTACTGTTTTTGGTCTAATTTTGCATCGTTTTTCAGGCTGGCACAGCCTTTGCAACAATAAGCCCAAATACTCCGCCGTTTAACGCGCAGAGTTTCAGAACCAACGTCAATCATCTCGCAATCAATCATTTTTTCTATGAAAAATTGGCAAAAATTTCTCGCACTTGCCTTCGTGGCTGCACTTTTCCTCCTCGAATCTTGCCACAGGGGCTACGGCTGTCCGGGCGCTGACCTGTAATTATGGCACTTCAATGGCTGCCCTTCGAATCTTTTGAAGCGATAGAGCGGATTATCAACCGTTCGCACGAGGTTCCTTGCCTCATTTTCAAGCACAGCGATCGCTGCAATATTTGTTCGATCGCGAAGTACCGCTTGGAAGATGACTGGAATTTTGCGCCCGATGAAATGGAGGCTTACTTCCTAGATGTGCTAAAATTTCGTCCAGTGTCGCTTAAAGTTGCCGAGACTTTTAAGGTGCATCACGAGTCGCCCCAGGTATTGCTCATTGTAAAGGGCGAGTGTATTTACGATGCGTCTCAATTGGACATCACCTTGGATGAACTCCGAGAAGGTCTTTCGGCATAACAAACTGATAATCAAGTTTCTATATCCGATTTTAAAAGGTGTCTGCCAAGCGTGGGTACCTTTTTTGTTTTTATGAAGTCCATTTAATCCATTAATCTCAAAATACCCCAATCTTATAATATCTCTATTTCTGACCTTTGCCGAGTGAAAACACTTCGACTTGTAGTCCGGCTTTTGTTTTTTGCCACTTACACCGCCCTTATCGTATCAGAGATATGGTTACGCAACTGTATTTGGGGTTCCGATATGCGCCGATCTATGCGCATTCGCCGCCGCTGGGCCAAAAATTTGCTTCGAGGCGCCGGCTTGTCCATCGAAACAGAAGGAAAGGCCCCTGAATCCCCTTGCCTAATTGTGAGCAACCACCGTTCTTACCTCGACCCAATTTTGATGCTGCGCGATGTGGATGGCTACCCGGTTGCAAAAGCGGAGCTAGCCAGTTGGCCACTCATTGGGAAAGGCGCGAAAATGGCAGGAATCCTTTACCTCCAGCGTGAAAGTGCTGGCAGCCGGACGGGCACCTTGCGTCAGATGTTGGAAAAATTGGAGGCGGGATTTTCAGTCATTATTTTTCCTGAAGGCACTACTTCTGCACTTTTGGGCACCCTGCCGTTCAAAAAAGGAGGCTTCAAACTTGTGGCACAAGCGAAGATACCAGTCGTTCCGGTGGCCTTGGTATTTGCCGACAAACGCGATTTTTGGGTTGGAAATGACACTTTTTTTAGCCATGTCAAACGCCGTTTCGGCGAAAAAAAGACGGCTGTAAAACTTTGCTATGGCCCAGAGATCAGAAGCGACGACCCGGAGGTGCTGCTGTCAAAATCACAAAATTGGATTGATGCAGTGCTGGTCGCCCATGGATAGAAATGCCAAAGTTTTCCAGTCGCAAAGAAATGACAAACTAAAGTTCGTCCTACATTTGCAGCCCGATTTCCCTAACCCTAGGACATGACTAAAATTGCTCCTCTCCAACACCCTCAAATCCAACTATTTAGGCACAAAAAAAACATGAAATCGAAAAAGTCTACTGCCCGGGTGGGCATCTTGGCTCTGTTGCTGGTGCTCCTGCTGGGAGGCGCCTATTTTGCTTGGGAACCCATCAAAGGTTTTTGGTTTCCAGCCGTACCCTCTGAACTAGCAGACCCTTATGTTTGTATTCCAACAGGCTCTTCCTTTGAAGACATTGTAAGGATCTTGAAAAAACAAGGTTTCGTTCGAGATGAGGTGAACTTTCGTTGGCTCGCCGATCAAATGAAATACAAGAAAGATAAAATGCGCTCAGGTCGCTTCAAAATCGAGCCGGGATGGACCAATCGTCAATTGATCCAGCACTTACGCATCGGTGAACAATCGCCTGTAAAAGTGGTGCTTAACAATGAACGTTTGGCAGAAGAAGTTGCCGGAAAAGCATCTAGGTTCATTGAGTCAGATTCACTTGCCTTGTTGTCGGTATTCCGCGACAAATCTTTCCTGATTGAAATAGGTTATACGGAAGAGACCCTACTAACTGCCTTTATTCCAAATACTTATGAGATGTATTGGAATACAGACCCTAAAGCGTTTGTCCATAAAATGATCAAGGAACACGCCGCTTTTTGGGACAAAAACAACCGCCGCGCAAAAGCGCAAGCACTGGGTTTGAGCGAGAAAGAAGTGTACACCCTGGCCTCCATTGTAGAGCGTGAAACCAATGCCAATATTGAAAAAGCGACGATTGCCGGGGTTTACTTGAACCGACTTCGCATCGGCATGAAACTTCAAGCCGACCCGACGAGTGTATTTGCTACCCGTGACTTTGGCACAAGGCGGGTAACGGAATATCATACCAGTTATGACTCGCCTTTCAATACTTATGTGTACAAAGGTCTGCCACCAGGTCCAATCAGTATGGCCTCCATACCAAGCCTTGACGCAGTGCTGAATCCCGAAAAACACAACTACCTCTATTTTTGCGCAAAGCCCGACGAATCTGGCACCCATGCTTTCGCCGAAACTTTTGCAGCCCACAAAGTCAATGCAGAGCGTTTTCAAACCTATGTTCGCCAGCGGCGCATGTAGACTTCGGACGTTGGACTTTTAGACATTGGACTTTTAGACATTGGACTTTTAGACATTGGACTTTTAGACATTGGACGTTGGACTTGCACTCGTCCAAAAGTCTAACATACAACAGTCCAACATCCAACATCCAACAGTCCAACAGTCCAACAGTCCAACAGTCCAAAAGTCTAACATCCAACAGTCCAACAGTCCAACAGTCCAACATCCAACAGTCCAAAAGTCTAACATCCAACAGTCCAACATCCAAAAGTCTAACATCCAACAGTCCAACATCCAACAGTCCAACATCCAACAGTCCAACAGTCCAACATCCAACAGTCCAACAGTCCAACATCCATGAAATATAAACTTTTAGGCCGTTCCGGCCTTCGCGTTTCTGAACTCTGTCTGGGTACGATGACTTTTGGCACCGAATGGGGCTGGGGGGCAGACAAGGCAGAAAGCCAAAAAATATTCGATACTTATGCAGCGCGTGGTGGCAATTTTGTTGACACAGCAAACCGATACACAGAGGGTACGAGCGAGCGATGGCTTGGCGAGTTTGTAAAAAGTGAACGACATCATTTTGTCCTCGCCACAAAATACACTTTGCGCGACCAGACAGGCGATCCCAATTTTGCCGGCAGCCATCGCAAAAACATGATGCGATCCGTGGAGGACAGCCTTCGCCGGCTGGACACGGATTTTATTGACTTGTTCTGGGTACATGCATGGGATCATTTAACGCCCACCGATGAGGTACTGCGCGGGCTGGACGATCTGATTCGCAGTGGGAAAGTGCTCTATCTCGGCGTTTCGGACACCCCTGCATGGGTAGTCAGCCAAGCCAACACGATGGCAGAACTTCGTGGCTGGACGGCTTTTTCTGGCCTTCAAGTGGAGTACTCGCTCCTGCAACGCACGACAGAGCGTGATTTGTTGCCTATGGCCAAGGCATTTGGAATGGCCGTCACGCCTTGGGGAGCTATGGGGGGCGGTGCATTGACTGGAAAATACTTGCGGGGCGAGGAAGGCAGACTAGTGGCACACAGCGTTCGTCGCAATGACAGGGCCAACAAAATCGCCGCGAAGGTGGTTAAAGTAGCCGAAAAACTCGGTGTTGCGCCCGCTCAAGTGGCCATCAATTGGGCACGTCAACGCGATGCCGAACTCAACTGCATCCCACTCATCGGGGCTCGTACAGCAACACAACTCGAAAACACGCTTGGCTGCCTTGATTTTGTCTTGCCAGAAAAGATGATCCGCGAATTGGATACCGCCAGTGAAATACAAATGGGTTTTCCACATGAATTTCTTGCTTCTGACAATGTTCGGGAGTTGATTTATGGCGGGAAGTATGGAGAAATTGTTTCAAGATAAAAGAACACCGAATTGACCGGACACACTGACACCACCGAAAAAAAATAAGAAATTATTCTTTCGAAAAATCGGTGGTGTCAGTGTGTCCGGTCAATTCGGTGTTCAAAACAACAAAATATGAACTACTGCAAAAATATCCTCGAAACCATCGGCAACACCCCGCTCGTGCAACTAAATCAGGTCGCCGCAGACATTCCGGCCCTTGTGTTGGCCAAGGTGGAAACTTTCAACCCGGGCCACAGCATCAAAGACCGCATGGCGGTAAAAATGATTGACGATGCAGAGGCGCGTGGCGACCTAAAACCGGGCGGTACCATCATCGAATGTACTTCTGGCAACACGGGCATGGGGCTTGCACTGGTAGGTTGCGTGCGTGGCTATCGCTGTATTTTTGCTACGACCGATAAACAAAGTAAAGAAAAGGCAGATATGCTCAGAGCGATGGGTGCAGAAGTGATTGTGTGCCCCACCAATGTGGAGCCGGACGATCCACGGTCTTATTACGCAGTAGCCAGGAGGCTTAGCACCGAAATTCCTAACTCCTTCTGGTGCAACCAGTACGACAATCTCTCCAATCGTCAGGCGCACTATGAAAGCACCGGGCCGGAAATTTGGAGGCAAACGGACGGTAAAATTACACACCTCGTGGTTGGGGTTGGCACGGGTGGCACCGTGAGCGGCACGGCCAGATATTTGAAAGAACAAAACCCCAACATTCAGGTCTGGGGAGCGGACGTGTACGGCTCAGTATTCAAAAAATACCACGAAACGGGCATTTTTGATCCCAAAGAAATTTATCCTTACGTCACGGAAGGCATTGGAGAGGATATTTTGCCAGCAAATGTGGATTTTAGCCTCATTGATTTGTTTGAAAAAGTAACGGACAAAGATGCTGCACTCTGGACGCGACGCCTGGCCAGAGAAGAAGGGATTTTGCTCGGTTACTCTGCCGGGAGTGCTATGGGGGCACTTTGGCAATTGCGTGACAAGCTCAAAAAAGACGATGTGGTCGTCCTTATTTTCCATGATCACGGCAGCCGCTACGTTGGGAAAATCTACAACGATGACTGGATGCGCGAGCGTGGGTTTCTGGAAGATGAGTTGAAGATCAGCGACCTGATTTCAAGAAAAAAAGACCGCCGCTTCTTTGGGGCGCAGGTAGACGATTCGGTACGCTCAGCGTTTGATCTCATGAAATCGCACGACTTGAGCCAGTTGCCAGTGCTGGATGGCGATAAAATGGTAGGGTCAGTCACCGAGACTCAGGTTTTGCATTTTTTGCTGGAAAATCCTTTGCGCAACTCGGAAAAACCGCTCGGCCAAGTGATGGGCGGTGCATTCCCGGTCGTGAAAGATGATCTGCCGATCAGTCAACTTAACCGCTATATTTCAAAGGAGATTCCAGCAGTCATTGTTACAGATCGTACGGGCGTAATGCATGTGGTGACACAGTATGATTTGATCCAGGCAATTTGATGCGGCGGTAGTTTATAAGTGATTGGTAAATTGGATCGTGAATGTTCCAGTTTTCCCCATCTTTGCCACGTAATTTTTAATCCCCACCCCAAGCAAACCTCCCGCCCTGATTTCTGAGGTTACATAACGCACTGTTAAACGCTTTATCGGGCGGAAGAAAATTGGGAAACCATCGTTTTTGCGCCCGGAATAACCAAAACCGAGTTTCTAATGAAATTGAAAACACACACTTTGGGTACCCCTACCCACCTCAAACCCCTACTTCTAAGCCTGTTTTTTTTAGCTCCTTTCTTCCTTCACAGCCAATCGGAGAATTGTATCAACGGCCTCGACGACGATGGCGACGGGCTGATTGATTGTTTTGACACGGATTGTGCCTGTTTAGGCCAGTGCGACAGCTTTTACTACGCCCCGATTTGCAACCCCGACTGCCAGTTCCTGCCCCCCTGTGGACCTGTTTCACTGGCCACCAAATGGACCTCCAATGCCCAAACAGGCACTTTTTCGCCCATGGTGGCAGGTGATCTGGACGGCGATGGCATCCCAGAAGTAGTGACGACCCGGGTTGAACAGTCAGACCTGTATATCCTGGATGGCGTTACGGGGCAAATCAAAGTTCATGTAATTGAGCCAACTACCTTATGGCCGGGTGGAACTGCGCCTGCCATTGCCGACCTTGACAATGACGGCTTGGGCGAAATTGTTATTGTGGGTTTTGATCAAAAATTGCACTGTTACGAGCATGACGGTACGCCTAAATATGTTAGTCCCTCTCTGGTGGGCTATGGCCAACGATTCCAGTTTTCAGTGCCCAATATTGCAGATTTTGACCATGATGGCTGGGCGGAAGTAAATGTTGGCAATCAAGTTTTTAACGGGCAAACCGGCGCGCTGTTGGCGTCGGGAACCAATTTTCTGTCCGATGGAGAACACCCTGCCCGTGTCGCACTGGGCTTTTCTTTTGCCTCTCCTGTTCCGGCAGATGTGTTGCCTGCAACTGCCTGCCTGGGCTGTGCCGGCTTGGAGATCGTCGCAGGAAACCAGGTGCTTTCCGTAAATTTAAACACAGGTGTAGTACTTCCGGTTCGTACCGCCCCTTTGGCGTATTCTGACGGCTTCACCAGTGTTGCGGATTTCGATGGCGACGGGGATTTGGATGCCATTGTACAAGGACAAAAATCCGGGCTTAACACGGTTTACGTTTGGGACATTCAAACAAATACCATCCTGCGCGAATTCCAACTGCTCAACAATTGGAGCGAAGGTGCTTCCAGAGTAAATGTGGCTGACCTTGATGGCGATAGCCTGCCTGATATCACGTTTGTGGGCCACCCATGGCTTTACGCACTGCGAAACGACTTCACCCCCCTTTGGACAAATCCGGTGAACGACCCGTCTTCCATCACTTGCACCACAGTTTTCGATTTTTGTGGCACCGGATCTTCGGATGTCATTTACCGAAGTGAGGAAAAATTGCAAATTTTGGACGGCGCCACGGGAAATGTAAATTGGGAAGACGACTGCCGCAGTTTCACGCACATTGAGAATCCGCTGGTGCTGGACGTGGATGGGGACGGGAAAACCGAAATATTGATCGAATGCGGCACCAATGGGAGTTCCTTTGACGGCACAGTGGTAGCCTATGAAGTGGTGGGGGCGCCCAATATTACGACCAGACCAGTTTGGAACCAACACGCCTATTTTAACACCAATATCAACGACGACCTAAGCGTTCCGCAGTACCAGCAGATGCAACATATTGTGGGGGATAAACAGGATCTGAATACTTTTATGAACCAGTATTCCAATCCTATCTTCCCCTCTCCTGATGCGATTTTGACTTTGGTAGCGCAGCCTCTTTGTGATCAAGACTCTATGATTATCACGGTGGAGGTGTGTAACTCGGGCGACAATGTTTTTCCACAAAATACGCCCATCTCGGCTTATACGGGAAATCCTCAAACAACTGCGGCTCAGTGGATTGGTATCGTTGGGGTATCTTCCAATATTGCAATAGGAGCCTGTGACACCCTCACAATTCGTATTCAACGGACTACCAATGATTCTGTGTTCTTAGTCTTGAACGACGATCATTCTATACTCCCGCCATTCAATTTGAGTACCGATTTTCCGGCAACCAGCATCGGAGAATGTGTTTTTGACAACAATATTGCAGCATTTTATTTTCCTTACCAGCCGCAAACAGTGTCTTTGGGTCAGGACACCGCCATCTGCGACCTGAGTACGATGTTTTTTGATGCCAACGGCCAAGATCTTGTTTCGTGGGTTTGGTCTGATGGCACGACCGCATCTACATTTACGGCACAGGGGCCCGGAATTTACACTATTACCGCTACCGATGTCTGTGCTATTGCCCAGACAGACACCATTGTCGTTGGACTTGATGTCAGCACCGTCGTTAATCTTGGTCTGGACCAGGGCGTTTGTCCAGGCGATTCTGCAACGCTGGCTGCCTCCGGGTTTGATTTTTACACCTGGACTGCCGGGGTGCTGCTCAGTTGCACTACTTGTCCGACGGTTTCGTTGGCGCCGCTTGTGCCTACCAACGTGATCATTCATGCAGGCTATTCTTATGGCTGTTCGGCGCGTGATACTGTGTTGGTTTTCCTGCATGAAACGTTTGATTACAAGGTTGACACCACGATTTGTTATGGTCGCACAGTGGCTTGGAATGGAATAACGATTGAACCCGATAGTAGCCACACATTTCAGCTTCAAACTATTCAAGGTTGCGATTCAATCTTTCAGGTACGGGTGCATGGAACGGGTGTCGGAACCTTTAACTTTACGGTAGACACATCGGTCTGCCTAGGCAGCACCCTGAATATCAACAACACAACTCTTGCTGCGGAGGAGGAAATGACCTTCTATCTCACCGCGAGCACGGGCTGTGACTCCACCGTTTTGGTGCGCGTGGCCCCACGCGACACTTTTTATGTGCCTGAACCCAGAACCATTTGCTTTGGAGACGCTTCCAATGTTTTTGGGACACCACAAACGACCAGCGGATCATACCCCGGTTTTTTTACCGCTTCCAATGGTTGCGACTCCACCCATGTGGTGAACCTTTTTGTGCGCCCTCAAATTCAATTGGAGGTGGATGGAACAATCGCTTGTTTTAGAGAATCCAACGCCTCGATCACGGCCAATATTACCAATGGTGTAGAACCATTATTTTATGTTTGGGATTTTACGGGCAACCATTCCCCACAGGTTAATAATTTGCCAGCGGGCGATTACGCGCTCACGGTGACCGATGGAAACAATTGCACTGAAACCGAAGCTATTACCATTGAGCAACATCCCCAAACTTTTTTTACGGCAGTAGTTGATTCGGCAGATTGTTTCGATGAGTACACCGGCGCTATTTCTATCCAGACGAGTGACCCTTCCTTGCTATTTCAATTCAATGGAGGAGCCTACACACAGGTTTACGATTATCCGAATTTACACGCAGGTACTTACTTCGTGGTGAGTCAGGATATATTTGATTGTACGGATACGGCAGCGCTTACGGTGTTGCAGCCGCCCCAACTTTCCATTAACCTCCCCGCCGATACCAGTATTCAACTGGGCCTTTCATTACCACTGCAAATTGATTTGGCAGGTCTTACTCCAATATCCTGGGTATGGAACGACAGTTCTTACCTTAGTTGCCTTAGCTGCCCCAATCCCATCGTGCAAACGCCTTTGGAAAGCACCCGTTATGTGCTTACAATCAAAGACATGAATGGTTGTTCTGCAACGGATGAGATGCTTGTTATTATTGAACAATATATTGGGGTGTACATTCCAAACGCGATGGGCGGCTCGGGAGATAACTCAAATTTGGTGCTGGGCTTCAATCCAGCGGTACGTCGGGTTAATCTGTTCCGGATATATGACCGTTGGGGAGATTTGTTGCACGAAGCCCAAAATTCCTTGCCAGGCGACGCCTCCATTGATTGGGATGGACGCTTTCGGGGAAAATTGGTGAATCCGGGGGTATATCTCTGGCAAATTGAACTGGAATTGGTGGACGGTTCTGTGGTGAAAAAGGTGGGTGATTTAACGGTTGTGCGATAAGTCAATGCTGTAAAAGCGAAAAAGTGGGTGGTTCAAGTGGTGGTATGGCCTTCAGGCCGTCGGGACAAGGGGGCGTTTACGCCCTCAATATGCGCCGTAAACGGCGCACTTCCAGACGGCCTGAAGGCCACACCACCAATTGAACCACCCACTTTTGCTTTTTAGGCGATTGCACAACAACTTTAAAAAAAATCAAACACTTCGTTAAACCAGTCCCTACGCCCTTGGTCAAACCCGCCATAAGTCCTCCAAGCCACTATAAATTTTTCACTTTCCCGCATACGCCTTCTGTTCCGTTTCAACTTCGGCAGCTAGAAGCTACGGCGGGTTAACAATCCTTTCCAAACTATGGCATCACTCTCTCCTTTGACAGGGTCGCTGGGCCACCGCCGTGCTGCGCATTTGTTGCGTCGCACGAGTTTCAATTTCACGAAACCCAAGGTGGACCAAATGGCTGGGCAAACTGCCGCTCAGGCCATCACCTCGCTCCTTCAGTTGAATCCTTTGCAACTGAGCCAACCCATTTACAAAGACCTTTCGGTACAAGGCTCCCCAGTAGAGACCTGGCTTCTGCCACTTCCCGGCAGCCCGATCAATGAGCCTGCCGAAGATTTCGTACTGCGCCGCTGGATCATGACTTGGTGGTGCAATGAAGCGCTGCGAGACACAGGCATCGGCCATAAAATGCAGTTCTTTTTCCACCAGTTCATGCAGACCACGGCCAACACAGGACGGAGTGCTACATTCTTTGACTACCTGCAACTCCTCCGGTGGGGCGCATTGGGCAATTTTAAAAAATTGGCCTACAAAATAGTGGTAGACAACAATATGTTGCTCTATCTGAACAACAACCAGAATACTGCAAACAATCCAAACGAGAATTTTGCACGCGAATTTTTCGAACTCTTTACCATCGGAAAAGGCCCACAGATTGGTCCTGGCGACTATACGAACTATACGGAAGACGATATCGTGGAAGCCGCTAAAGTGCTTACGGGCTTCCGAGTTCGCGGCAATCGTGATGTGGTTGATATTGAAACAGGTATTCCTCGTGGTGATGTTCAGTTTGGTCAACATAAGCCTGGCGCTAAGACTTTTTCCGCCAAATTCAATAACACGGTCATCCCTGGCGCCACCAATGCCGCTGGTATGTGGGTTGAATTGCAGGCATTCGTGGACATGATTTTTGCCCAGCCCGAAACGGCAAAAAACCTTTGCCGTCGCCTTTATCATTATTTTGTAAGCCGGAACATTACCACAGAAATCGAGACAGACATCATCGTTCCGCTTTCCAATACACTGATAGCCAACAATTATGAAGTGCTGCCCGTGTTGCAGCAACTTTTCCAAAGCCAGCACTTTTTCGATGCCGACGATTCTGACAACGTGGATGAAATCATTGGCGGAATGATCAAATCTCCGCTCGAGCTCAATTACCAGACCATGTCGTTCTTCGGGATGCCGCTGCCTGACCCGGTGACCAATACAGCCGTCTACCGACAAATTTTTGAACTGGGGATGCTTCAACGTGCTTTTGGCACGGCCAATCTCCCGCTGTTCTTTGCTTCCGATGTGGCGGGCTATCCAGCCTACTATTCTGAGCCTGATTACAGTCGCCAGTGGTTCAACTCCACCACCATTATTACCCGCTACAAGGTGGGAGAGATGTTCCTGAGTGGAAAACTAACCATTGGCAATCAACCCAATAGCCCCCTCGGCACCAAGATCGACATTGCGCCCTGGATCAAAAACAGCGGTGTGATTTCCAATGCCTTGGATTCTCAAATACTCGTAGAAGATTTGCTCAAATACCTTTTGCCCGAAGCAATAGATACGGATCGTTTCAACTATTTCCACATTCAGGTTTTCCTCGACAGTTTACCTCCCGCAGACTGGACATACGAATGGCAGAACTACCTGAATACCAACGATGCAACAGAGGTTACCCTCGCGTTGGAACGGCTCATCAAGGCCATTCTCTATTCACCTGAATTTCAAACATTCTAAGGATTATGAAACGTAGAAATTTTCTAAAAATATTTCCTGCCGCGACGGTAACGCCGTTCGTGGTGAACGGCCATGCCTTGCGGCCATTTGCCAATAGTAAAATGGCCCGTCTGCTCAGCAGTTGTGAAGGCGTGGAAGACCGCGTGCTGGTGCTGATTCAGCTCAAAGGTGGCAACGATGGACTTAATACCATCATTCCCATCAATCAATACGATACCTACGCCAATCTTCGCCCTTCAATAGGCATCCCGGAAAGTGCTTTTATCAATTTGGACAGCACTTTGAGCAACGATGACCAAGTGGGCGTCCACCCTTCATTATTGAAAATCAAAGAATTGTACGAGAAAGGCTGGGCCACCGTCGTGCAAGGCGTTGGTTATGAAAGCATGAACCAAAGTCACTTTAAAGGCACCGACTTGTGGATGAGCGGTGGGGATGGCACTATTGCCAACAACAACATCAGATCGGGTTGGATGGGCAGAGCGCTCCAAGCATTTTATCCAGATGTGGTGGGCGTGCCAACAGCCTCCATGCCTGATCCCCTCGGTATCCAAATAGGAGACCCAACTACAGCATTGGGTTTCCATACAGAGACAGAACACCAGAATGTCATCAATCTGAGCGGTCAGGATGCAGCAGGATTTTACTCGCTGATTCAGACTATTGGAGGTGCCCCGATTCTCAATGTTCCTGATTCTGAGCATGGAGAGGAGTTGGAATTCATCATGGGCGTGGAAAAAAGCACCAGTCTTTATGCCCAGCGTATTTCACAGGTTTTTAATGCCGGATCGAATTATTTGACCACCTACACTACAACGAACCCAAGCAGTCTCTCTTCTCAGTTAAAAACGGTAGCAAGACTCATCAAAGGTGGTTGCAAGACCAAAATTTACCTCTGTCAATTGGGAGGCTTTGATACGCACAATGCACAGGTGGATGGAGGCAATCCCACTTTTGGAGATCACGCCGACCTGCTGCTTGACTTGGCGGAGTCTGTCAAAAATTTCATGGACGACTTGGAAGGTCTGGGACTTGCCGATCAAGTGACGGCCTGTACCTTTTCAGAATTTGGCCGTTGTGCCAAGGAAAACGGTTCGGATGGTTCGGATCACGGCACCCTTGCTCCTATGTTGATTTTCGGTAAAAATATAGCAGCGGGTGTGCGCGGTACCAACGTGAACCTCTCCAACCTAACCAATGACAATCAGTTGCAAGGGGCACAGTTCGACTACCGTCAGGTGTTCACGACCTTGCTTCAGGATTGGCTCGGCGCAAGTGAAGGCGTACTTACTGAAACGATGTTTGAGGGTTATTTAAAGGTGCCCCTGGTGGATACTGCGGCTATTGTAGGCCCCGACTGCTATTTACCTATGACGGTTGGCACGAATGATAACTATTTGACAGAGAAACCTTTGTCTATCTTCCCCAATCCAGCCAGTATTCAGGCAGAGGTGTCGTTTAGCAACCTGAGCTCGGCTTTTGATGCAAGGCTTACACTACACAGCCTGGGTGGTTCCATGGTGTCTGCCAGCAATGTGAGGGTTGAACAGGATTTCAATGTCTATTTCCTGGATGTGTCGTCCTTGCCACCGGGCAGTTATTTTGTACGTTTAGAGAATAATCTGACGGGCAGGGCTCATGTGGCGAAGCTTAATGTAGTCCGATAACATAAATTGAATACTGTGAACAAAGGCACATGGGTCGCTCCGTTTGGGGTGGCTCATGTTTTTTTAAAAAGAAATTTGGCCGTTCTGATAAGACCGCCCTACCTTTGTCCCATGAAATTTGCAACCGCCGTTAGTATGCACCATCACCATCATCTCCTGCCACTGGCAAGCGGTAAGGTGTAGGCGCGTTTAAGCGTATCAAATTTTCACACCAAACCCGGCTTGTCGTTGCGCACGACAAGCCGGGTTTCTTTTTGCCCTAAACCCGCTCAACCCTTTTCAACCCTCAACATACTCAACATGCTAAGAATCGCTATTCAAAAATCCGGTCGCCTATTCGAGGACTCTGTTGCCTTGTTGCGCAATGCAGGCATTTCCTTCGGTAGTAGTCCCAATCGGTTGCTTCGTGCGCAAGCCTCCAATTTCCCCTTGGAGATCATTTTCCTTCGAGACGACGATATCCCTGAGTATGTGGAAGGCAATGTCGTGGATGCGGGTATCGTCGGGGAAAACGTAATCATGGAAAAACAAAAGACGGTTCAAATCATTGAACGACTTGGTTTTGGCAATTGCCGCATGAGCATCGCACTGCCCAGAAATGTAGCCTACAACAACATTCAATCGCTTGAAAACCTGCGTATTGCAACCAGTTATCCGCGCATCCTCGAAAGTTTTTTAACAGCGCAAAACCTTCAAGCCGAAATCCATGAGATCAGTGGGGCCGTAGAAATTGCTCCGTCATTGGGATTGGCCGAGGCCATTTTCGACATTGTTGGGACGGGCAGCACCCTACTGGCAAACGGATTGCGGGAAGTGGAAACCGTGCTGGAATCAGAAGCGCTGCTCATAGCCAACCCAAATCTTGCTCCTGACAAACAAGGGGTGCTAGATCGGTTGCTCTTTCGGCTCCATGCCAACCGGAACGCCAAAAATCACCGCTACATCCTGATGAATGCCCCCAATGACCGGCTTGCAGAAGTCATTGCCATTATACCTGGCATGAAAAGCCCCACCGTACTTCCCCTCGCCGAACCGGGTTGGAGTAGCCTGCACAGTGTCGTCCCGGAGAATATTTTTTGGGAGGTTTTGGAAAAGCTCAAAGCTGCGGGCGCAGAGGGCATTTTAGTAGTGCCCATCGAAAGAATGATCCTTTAATTCTTTGAAAATGAACATTGTAAAATATCCAAATCTTGTTAAATCCGAATATTTGCTGGCCCGTCCGGATGACTTTGGCGCAGCAGAACGCCGCGAAAAAGTAGCCGCGATCCTACAAGCTGTACGCAAAGACGGCGACGCTGCCCTGCGGCTTTTTTCGGCCCAATTTGACGGTTTTACCCCCGAAACCTTCGCTGTTTCTGCGGATGAAATTGCCTTTGCGGAACAAACGCTCCCTACCGATCTAAAGAACGCCATCCAACAAGCGTACGCCAACATTCAGCGATTCCATGCCCAGCAATGGGAAACCGAACAGCGACTTGAAACCATGTTAGGAGTTCTGTGCTGGCGCAAAAGTGTAGCCATCGGTAGGGTAGGGCTGTATATTCCGGGTGGCACCGCCCCCCTGTTTTCTACCGTGCTGATGTTGGGAATACCCGCACAATTAGCGGGTTGTCAGGAAGTTGTGTTGTGCACGCCACCTCAAAAAGATGGCTTGGTTCATCCGGCTGTGCTGTATGCGACCCAATTGTGCGGTATTCGGCAAGTTTTCAAAATAGGCGGGGCACAGGCCATTGCCGCCATGGCTTATGGCACAGCATCCGTGCCCAGGGTTTGGAAAATTTTTGGTCCTGGGAATTCCTGGGTAACGGCCGCCAAACAACTAGTAAGTCTGGAGGGGGTAGCCATAGATATGCCGGCTGGCCCCTCGGAAGTCTGCGTGGTAGCCGATTCGAGCGCCAACCCGCGTTTTGTGGCCGCCGATTTGCTCAGTCAGGCGGAGCATGGCCCAGACAGTCAGGTGCTATTGATTTCTGATTCGGAAACCGTGATTTTGGCCGTTGAACTCGAAATCGAGCAACAATTGAAATCACTTCCCCGTATGGATTTTGCCCGCCAATCGCTTAAAAATAGTCACGCTATTTTGGTGAAAGACCTTCAGGAAGCCATGATTTGGTCCAATGCTTATGCGCCCGAACACCTGATTCTGGCAGTGGAACAGCCGGAAAAGTGGGCCGCACAGGTGACCGATGCGGGCTCCGTTTTTCTGGGTCATTTTACCCCTGAAAGTGCGGGCGATTATGCTTCTGGAACCAATCATACTTTGCCTACTCATGGCTATGCTCGGGCGTATTCAGGGGTTTCGCTCGACAGTTTTTTGAAAAAGATCACTTTTCAGCACATTACACCCGAAGGACTTGAACAGCTCGCTCCAACCATCATAAGGATGGCAAAAGCCGAAGGCTTGGAGGCACACGCAAAGGCGGTGGAAATTCGCGTAAAAAATTGAATATGAATCCAATAGAAGAAAAGATAAACAGGCTTGCCCGGCCAAAAATCCAGGCTTTGAAGCCCTATTCTTCGGCACGAGACGAAGCACCCGAGGCGGGGAGCATGCAACGTATTATGCTGGACGCCAACGAAAATAGTTTTGGTGGGCCGCTGGACGACGACTTTTCACGATACCCCGACCCGCTGCAAAGAGTCTTGAAGGAATCCCTTGCAAACTTGAAGCGGCTCCAATCGGAACAAATTTTTATTGGCAATGGCTCTGATGAAGCGATAGATTTGTTGTTCCGCGCCTTTGTAGAACCCGGTCAAGACAATATAGTGCTCATGCCCCCAACGTATGGCATGTACGCGGTGCAGGCCAATATTCAAGGGGCTGAAATTCGATATGCGCCCCTACGCCCAGATTTTTCGCCGGATGCGGATGCGGTGCGCAAAGTGACGGACGAGCATTCCAAACTGCTTTTTATTTGTTCGCCCAACAACCCAACGGGGCAATGTTTGCCGGAGGATTTTGTGTTGGAAATGCTGAGCGATTTCCCAGGGCTGGTGGTCATAGATGAGGCTTATGCAGATTTTTCCGGGAGGCCATCCTGGGTTGACCGCCTGGATTCATTTCCCAATCTCATTGTATTGCAAACACTTTCCAAAGCCTGGGGATTGGCTGGCTTGCGTTTGGGTATGGCCTACTCCAATTCTTTCGTTATCAACCTCTTGAATAAAATAAAATACCCTTACAACCTCAATGCCATGACCATCCAACTTGGTTTGGAAGCTTTATCGAAAGCAGCAGCGGTCAGCGAAAAAGTATCCCAAATCCTTCACCAACGCCATCGCGTGGAGGCTGCGTTACCCAGGCTTACCGTGGTGGAAAAGGTGTTCCCCAGTGACGCGAATTTTCTGCTGGTACGGGTGAAGGATGCCGATGGTTTGTATCAACACTTAGCAGAAAACGGCATTGTAGTCCGAAACCGAAGCAAAGAATTGCATTGCAAAAACTGTCTGCGGATCACCGTAGGTACGGATTTGGAAAACAATCGTTTGTTGGAAGTTATGGCCAGTTATCAAAGCATATAAAAACTAAATCATGCAGAAAATACTATTTCTCGATCGTGACGGCTGCATCATTCAGGAGCCACAACCTGACCAACAGGTAGATTCACTTGAAAAACTCGAATTTGTGCCGGGTGCTATTTACGCGCTTGCCCGCATTGCCCGCGAACTGGATTACCTTCTGGTTATGGTGACAAATCAAGACGGCCTAGGAACGTCTTCATTCCCGGAAGAAACCTTTTGGCCAGCACACAATAAAATGCTGAAAACGCTTGAAAACGAGGGGGTTGTATTCCATGCCATTCACATTGACCGTTCGTTTCGACACGAAAATTTGCCAACGCGAAAACCCGGCACGGCTTTGCTTGCAAGCTATTTGAGCGGCGAATTTGACCTTCAAAATTCTTATGTCGTCGGTGACCGGCTTACCGATATCCAGTTGGCCAAAAACCTGGGCGCAAAGGGTATTTTAATTCAAAATCCATCTGGCATGGTGGCTGAAGCCACGCCTGGGTTGGTGCTGCAACACGCGGTTGGGACGGAGTATAATCCAGCGGGCCAAGCCCTTGATATTGAATTGCTTGCGGAAAGTTGGGAGCAAATTTATACGTTTTTAAAACTACCGCCGCGTCGGGTTCAGCATCGGAGAACCACACGTGAAACCGATATTGCCATCGAACTGAATTTAGATGGAACAGGCAAAAGTGAAATTCAAACGGGCCTCGGTTTTTTTGATCACATGCTCGATCAATTGGCAAAACATGGCAGTTTTGACCTGAAAATCGAAACACGCGGAGATCTGCACATTGACGAGCACCACAGCATAGAAGACACTGCACTTGCGCTGGGAGAGGCCTTCAGCAAGGCGCTGGGTAATAAGCGGGGCATGGAACGTTACGGGTTCACCCTCCCGATGGACGACGCCATGGTACAATTGGCCCTGGATTTTGGGGGCAGGCCCTGGCTTGTCTGGGATGCTGTGTTCAAACGCGAACGCATTGGAGAAATGCCTACCGAAATGTTTATGCACTTTTTTAAGTCCTTCTCGGACGCTTCACGCTGCAACCTGAACATCCGCGCTGAAGGCGAAAACGAACACCACAAGATCGAGGCAATTTTTAAAGCCTTTGCCAAAGCATTGAAAATGAGTGTAAAACGAGATCCAAATAACCGCGAACTACCCACGACCAAAGGGATTTTATGAGCAAAATAGCCATCATCAAATACAACGCTGGCAATGTGCAGTCGGTACTCCATGCGCTTGAACGATTGGGTAAAACAGCGATTTGGACAGACGATCCAAAGGAAATTCAACAAGCCGAATGGGTAATTTTTCCTGGGGTAGGGGAGGCATCCTCTGCGATGCGCCACCTTCGGGAACGCGGGTTGGATGAAGTTATTGGTGCATTGCATCAGCCAGTTTTAGGCATCTGCCTTGGCTTGCAATTGTTCTGCCGTCATTCAGAAGAAAACGACACGGAGTGTCTGGGCATTTTTGATGTGAATATTCGCAAATTCAACGCCGGAGCAGAGGGTCTAAAAGTACCGCATATTGGCTGGAATACTTTGCAAGACCTGCGCGGGCCCCTGTTCGAGGGAGTTCCTGAGAGCAGTTATGTCTATTTCGTTCACAGCTATTTTGCAGAAAAGAACAAGGACGCCGTAGCAACCACCGAATATGGCGAACCCTTTGCGGCGGCGTTGCAACGAGACAATTTCTATGCGGTGCAGTTTCACCCGGAAAAATCGGGGGAAATGGGGCGACGCATACTTAATAACTTTTTGAAAATCAAACACTGAGTGCAAGTCCAACGTCCAACGTCCAGAGTCCAACATCCAACGTCCAACATCCATGTTAGCCAAACGCATCATACCCTGCCTCGATATCAAAGACGGACAAACCGTAAAAGGTATTCAATTTGAAAACCTGCGCCACGCTGGCGACCCCGTGGAATTGGCGGCTGCCTACGCCCGTCAAGGCGCCGACGAACTGGTTTTTCTCGATATTACAGCAACCCATGAAGGCCGCAGCACTTTGGTTGATTTAGTGCGGCGGATTGCTTCTGTTTTGGATATACCATTCACTGTAGGGGGCGGTATTCAGTCCATTGCAGCGGTAGAAGCCTTGTTGCAAGCTGGGGCGGACAAGGTAAGTGTCAATTCGGCGGCTGTCCGGCGACCGGCAATCCTGAATGAGTTGGCAAAATCCTTTGGAAACCAATGCATTGTGTTGGCTGTAGACGGTCGCCCCAATGAAGAGGGCGAATGGTTTGCTTACCTTAATGGGGGGAGAATCCCGACGGAACTCCGTGTTTTGGATTGGGTTCGAGAAGCCACCGATCGCGGTGCAGGAGAGATTTTGTTTACCTCTATGGCCCATGATGGCACCAAAGGTGGTTTTGCACTTGAGATCACTCAGGCGGTCTCTGAGGCTGTTTCAGTCCCAGTAATTGCATCGGGTGGGGCAGGGGAGGCATGTCATTTTTTGGATGTATTTAGGGAAGCCAAAGCAGATGCCGCCCTTGCCGCAAGCGTTTTTCACTTTGGGGAAATCCCCATTCCATCACTCAAAAACTACTTATCCAACCATGGCATTCCTGTCAGAAAATGAGCAACCGGACTTTGGCAAAATGCCAGATGGGCTGGTTCCTGCGATCGTTCAAGATGCGCAAACGAATCAAGTCTTGATGCTTGGCTACATGAACGCTGGGGCACTAGCTGCCACCCAAAGTTTGGGCTTCGTCACGTTTTTCAGTCGCTCGAAACAGCGCCTCTGGATGAAAGGGGAAACAACGGGTAACACCCTAAAGGTCAGCCAAATACTATTGGACTGCGATCAGGATACGCTGTTGATAAAGGCAATTCCAACTGGCCCTGTTTGCCATACCGGTGCCGAAACCTGTTGGGGGGAAAAGAATCAACTTTCGCATTTTCTTCCAGCATTGGAAAAAACCATATGGCAGCGGAAGACAGATGCCCCCGCAGGTTCTTACACGGCAACGTTATTCGCCGCTGGAATCCCCAAAATGGCTCAAAAAGTTGGGGAAGAAGCGGTCGAAACCGTCATCGAAGCGCTTGGCACTGACCGCAATCTATTCTTGAACGAAACAGCCGATTTGCTCTACCATTTTTTGGTTTTATTGGCAGCTAAGGAGGTGGCACTTGCAGAAGTGGAAACCGTATTGCGGGAGCGGCACCAAGGCGGCTGAGATTAGCCAAAGGTTTTCAAAATCAACTTTTCATCGAAAATCTCGTGGAAATGCTGCGGGCATCATCCCTTTTCGCAGTTTTGCGCAACAAAAACTTTTTCGATGTTAAAGAACACACCGTACTACCGGTTCAAAAAGAACCTTTTAATCCTCGTCACTTTTAATTTATTACTAGGCACCTGTATAGGGCAAAACCGCCCGGCCTTCACTTCAGAGGCCTTGAAAACCATGCATGTGCGTAATATCGGCCCCGGCGCCATGTCGGGTCGAATCACCACCATCGCGGTAGACCCTAACCATCCAGAAGTCATCTACGCAGGCGCGGCCTCCGGCGGTGTTTGGCGCAGTAAAAGTGGCGGCACGGCTTGGGAACCTATCTTCGATCAAGCACCCACGCAGGGCATTGGGAGCATTGCCATCAACCCGCGCAACCCCGATGAAATCTGGGTGGGAACCGGAGAGGGCAACCCCCGAAATTCTCAAAATTTTGGCGTGGGCATTTTTAAAACCATCAACGGTGGCAAAGACTGGGTGTGCATGGGGCTTCAAAACACCCGCACCATCCATCGCGTGGTGTTGCACCGAGACAACCCGGACGTGATATTTGCAGCATCGCTCGGATCTACCTATGGCGCAACGGAAGATCGGGGTGTTTTTAAAAGCATGGACGGGGGTAAAAACTGGAGAAAAGTATTGTTTGTCAATGATTTGACGGGTTGTGCCGACCTGGTTGCCGACCCGCATAACCCCAACAAACTCTATGCTGCGATGTGGGAATACCAACGCTGGCCCTGGTTTTTCAAAAGCGGCGGAAAAGGCTCCGGGCTTTACGTCAGCTACGATGCGGGAGAGACTTGGGAAAAAAGAACTGATAAAGATGGTTTGCCAGAAGGTGATTTGGGTCGGATAGGTTTGGCGGTAGCAAAAAGTAATCCTGACATTGTGTATGCCCTCGTAGAAGCCAAGGAAAACGCCCTTTATAAAAGTACGGATGGGGGTAAAAAATGGCAAAAAATGGCGGATAAAGGTCAAGGAGACCGCCCATTTTATTATTCTGAAATTTATGTAGATCCGAAAAACGAAAACCGGGTGTACTCGATTTATACCTTCATTTCAAAAAGTGAAGATGGTGGCAAAACTTTTTCAACCTGGGCGGGCTGGACTATTCACCCGGACCACCATTCTTTTTGGATCAGTCCAGATAACCCCAATTATATCATCAATGGCAACGATGGCGGCCTGAACATTACCCTCGACGGCGGGAAAACCTGGCGATACGCAGAGAATATCCCTGTTGGCCAATTTTACCACGTGGAAACGGACAACGAGTGGCCCTACAATGTTTATGGCGGTTTGCAAGACAACGGCTCCTGGGTAGGCCCCTCCTCCGTTTGGAAATCCGGGGGCATTCGCAACTCCGACTGGCAAGAAGTCTATTTTGGAGACGGCTTTGAGACCATGCCACGCAAGGACGACCCACGGTATGTTTTTGCTGAATCGCAAGGGGGAGAGCTCGGCCTTGTGGACCGAAAAACCGGAGAAAACAAATATATCAAGCCTCTTCATCCGGATGGCCAAACCAAACTTCGGTTCAACTGGAACGCAGCGCTTGCACAAGACCCATTTCAAGCACATGGCATCTTTTTTGGAAGCCAGTTTTTGCATCACAGTGATGATTTGGGGCAGACCTGGTCTATCATTTCCCAGGACTTGACGACCAACGATACCTCCAAAATGCACCAGGATATTTCTGGCGGACTTACTTTTGATGCCACCAATGCCGAAAATCATTGCACCATCATTGCAATAGCGCCTTCGCCAGTAGAAAATGGCGTGTGTTGGGTAGGAACTGACGACGGCAACGTACAATTGACTCGTGATCATGGCAAAACATGGACAAATTTTGCCAAAGACCTTCCCGACGCACCCCAAAACGCATGGATACCGGCCATTGAAGCTTCTTCGATCAATGCGGGGGAGGCTTTTGTGGTGCTGAACAATTACCGTCAAAACGATTGGCAGCCCTATCTCTATCACACCCTGAATTATGGTAAAAAATGGAAACGAATTGCTTCGCCTAAAAGCCTGCCTACACGCAACTCAGCCAACGGAGGCAATTTTTGCCTTTCGGTCGTGCAGGACACGGAGGTTCCCAATTTGATTTTTCTGGGCTCGGATCAAGGGCTTTACGTGTCAATTAATTATGGCGATTCCTGGATTCAATTTCCGGGTGAGTCGTTTCCCAGTGTCCCGGTTTATGATTTGAAAATACAACGTCGTGAAGGAGACCTGGTCATTGCCAGTTTCGGTCGAGGAATCTGGATTTTGGACAATCTATCTACTTTGCGCGAACTGGCACGCTCCGGCGCAGCCATGTTGGATCAGCCGTTCAAACTTTTTCCAGCACAGCCGGGAATATTGGCTGAATTCCGCTCTTTTGATGGACCTAGGTTCGCGGTGGATGCCACCTATGAAGGAGAAAACAAGGGCACCGCAGTCCGAATTCCAGTTTGGGTGAAGCCTGGAATAAAAAAGGCGGAGAAGGGAAAAGAGGGAGAGAATAAAAAAGACGAAAAGAAAGAGGATAAACCCGCCTTCGCTAAAGCTACGGCGGGTAAAGCGGGTAAAAAAGAAAAAGCAACCATCACCGTTTTGGCCATGAATGGTGACACGCTTCGACGTTACAAAACCGAATTGGATTCAGCGTTTTCCAGCAGCATTTATTGGGGAAAAGACACCAAAGGTGTTCGTTTCCCTTCCAAAAACGAACCTGGACCAGACCAATTGGAACCCGGTGGAGGCCCGCAGGTATTACCCGGCGAGTATTGGGTAAAAGCCGATTACATGGGTTACCACGATTCTATGAAAGTGCAGGTCATAGACGATCCCCGTCTCAACATCACTGCAGCGGATCGAACTGCTAAAAATGCTGCCGTTCATGATTTGTACAAAACCGTGGAACGTGCAAGCAAGGCGTATGAGCGTTTGAAAGAAGCGGAAAAGACCATCGGATTGGTCGAGAGCCAATTCATTCATGTGCCGGACAGTCTAAAAAAAGACGTGAACAAACTTGGTTCGAACATTAAAGACTCCATTAATGTGCTGAAGGAAAAATTCTTCCAGCACAAGGAGGTGAAAGGAATCCAACGGAATTCAGAGGTGTTGAATGCCAAATTCTGGAATGCCCTTGGTTATATTGATGGAGGACTTGGAGCACCCAATGCTGCTACACAAACAGCCATCTCCAGCGCCAAAAGAGAAGCCGAAAGTCTGGTCGAACAGGTAAATAAGCTCTTGGACACACAATGGAAAGATTATAGGGTGAAAGTGGAGGCGGTGAAGTTTTCGGTGTTTAAAGAATTTGATAAGATTTAGGGTTATAATATTCTGATAACCAATTATTTAAGCAGGTCTTCGCATTCACGCGGAGACCTGCTTTTTTGTTCCGGCGATTTTTTTTTAATTTTTTTAAACTTTTTTTGAACCGGACAAACCAAGCGTTGTTTAATTATCCACATTCAAACATTAAACAAAATAGTCTAACTAAAACAAAATTTTCACTCATGATTCGTCTTTCAAAAACTCTACTTCTATCTCTTGCAGTCTTGGTCGGCTTTTCTGCCTGCCAAAAAGAACCGTTAAATGAGGTATCACCTGTTGGTGTTCAGGGCATTGCTTCGGATCGCTCTACCAACACGATCGTTGACATCGCGCTTGCCAATCCGGATTTCAGTATCCTCGTAGCGGCTGTAGTAAAAACAAATACTGTTGGTTTTTTTGGAGCCGCTAACCTCAATGGAACTGTTTTTGCCCCCACGAATGCTGCTTTTGCTCAATTGCCAGCACCTTTCAATACTGCGAATGGCATCAATAGCATCACAAACCCAAAAGATATCAAATTCCTCTCCCAAGTACTGCGTTACCACGTCGCTTTGGGCCGCCGCAATGCTGCACAACTCCCCAATGGAGGCTATCCAACCTACAAGTCAGCTACAACGCCCAACGACAACCAAGTATTCGTAAGTAGGAATGTAGCCAATGAAGTCATTATCAATGGCAACACCAAAGTAATAGCTGCTGACATTCAAGCAGATAATGGAGTAATTCATGTCATTGACAAGGTGTTGTTCTATCCAACCAGCGACATTGCACAGATTGCCATTGCCAATGGCAACTTCACCGCATTGTTGGCTGCGTTGAAAAAAACAGGTCTTACGAACACCTTGATGTCGCCTACGACCAATGTAACCGTTTTTGCACCTACGGATGCTGCCTTTGCCCAATTGCCTGCTCCTTTGAACAATGCAGCCAACATCAAAGGCATCACCAGTGCGGCTACTATCAATACACTTCGCACGGTGTTGCTTTACCACTTGGTGGGCGGTCGCGTTTTCTCTGCTGACCTGCGCGAAGGTATTTCTGTGCCGATGTTGGCTGCAGGAAACACATTGATCACGCTGGCTGGAGGTCCTAAAGTGAAAGGCTCCGGGAACCAGACTGGATCCAATATTGTACTTACCGATTTATTGGCACGTAATGGCGTGATACACGTCATTGACAGCGTATTGCTTCCCTAAAAAGAATCCCAGAATACGCTTCATTCTATCCTACCGTACTGTGCCGATGATTTCTTTGGAAATCATCGGCGCTTTTTGTTTGAATTATGTGGAATGTATGGCCAAAAAGCCTGTCCTTTGCACCGCATCAAGACCGTTCGTAAAATTATACCTATCCATTACCTCCTGAAGATTAATCCTTGAATAAAAAGGAAAACCGTGAACCTGGAATCGAGTGCTTACAATCCTACTGTTTTAGTTAATTTTAGTTCATTACTTTCAAACACAAATGTCAGATATTCAAAAGAAATTGACCCGAATCGGGGTCTTTTACGACGGCAATTATTTTCTCCACGTTTCCAATTACTACGCTTACCACCACGAACGCCGAGGCCGACTTAGTATCGCAGGCCTACATGATTTCATTCGCCATAAAATAGCCGAAGAGGAGCAAAAAGACATGCACCTCTGTCAAATTGTAGACGCGCACTACTTCCGGGGAAGGCTTTCAGCCCAAGAAGCCAGTACAGAAGGGAATCGGCTGTTTTATGACCGACTATTTGACGATATCCTGATGATGGAAGGGGTGACAACCCATTACCTCCCGGTTCGTACGACCTTTTTTGGCCAAAGGCAGGAGCGCGGTATTGACGTCTGGATGGCTTTGGAAGCCTTCGAACTTGCGCTGCACAAACAATTTGATGTTTTGGTACTCATTGCTTCCGACAGCGATTTTGTGCCGCTGGTACGAAAACTTCACACCTTGGGAGTTCGTGTGATGCTTTTTGCCTGGGATTATGATTTTTACGATGAAGAAGGCCGCCGAAGAAGCACCGTTACATCGCAAGCCCTATGGGAGGAAGTCACTTACCCCCTTGCAATGCAGGATGTTATCACAGATGATAATGACCCGCAGTTTCCTGTAAACCGTCTTTTTGTTGAACGGAAGCGTAATTTGCCCAATGCACCTGCAGAAGGAGAAGAGCCGGAACCCGTAGTGGAGGACGGTGAATCCAAGCGCAGCACCATTTTCAGCTTAAAAGACGGCTATGGTTTTGTGAATTTCCCACAGACAAACAACCTCTTTTTCCATTTTTCCTTCTTGGTTGATACTGATTTCAACGATCTGCGCGAAGGCGATATGGTGGAATTCACGCTCAGCAAAAATGACCGTGGTGAACCGATTGCACGGAATGTGAAGTTGATCAAGTAGATTTGTTGAGCATTTTTAGGGTTGAGAAGGTTGAGCATGTTTAGGGTTGAGATGGTTGAGAAATTGTACTCGATTCATCTGGCTCTAAACATGCTTTATTTTAAATCTATGCGCATTTCTCTGGTTAAGATCAACGATTTAGAAATCCTTCGCTCCTTTGCCGAGCACACTTTCCGCGTTGCCTTTGAGGCGGATAATGATCCAGTTAGATTTGAAGCATACTGCTCAAAGGCCTTTTCTGCAGATCAGTTCCGACTAGAACTGGAGCATCCTGTATCCAGATTTTGGTTTGGGTGGGAGGGAGCAGCACTTGCTGCGTATTTAAAGTTGAATTTCGACCAACATCCGTTGTAGGCTTGAAACGATTCAATCTTTTATGTGCACAAACTTGGCATTTTGATATTTATCCAATTGCAGGGTTTTTCGGACAGATTTGGCAGTCTCACGCGGCCCGGTATCGGCGGTCATTTTCACAAACCAATCGGGCATATCCTTCGCTGAATCCGTAGAGATTTGCTGTTCAATATATACCCATCCACCATCACCAGGCAGAAAAGACCATCGAGTGGTCGTGTTTTTAATGCGCGACACGCCCTTGTTTTCAGGCAAATAGGCAGGGTAGGGGGTATTGGTGATCGTAATTTGCCTTGTTGCGGGATCTTGTTGCATTTTACTTTGAAAGATGATATCTCGATCGTCCAAAGGCCAGGGCAAATCGTACTTAGCATAATACCAAACTTCAAACGGTGATACTCGTTGTAGCAAACGCGATTCACTAATTTTATAGCCCCAGTCTTTGTAGTTCGCCACATCCGAAAACAAGGCAGCAATACCCGAAAGTGGCGCCTTCACAACCATTGAAAGTTTGATATGTAGTAGCTCAAGTGTCATTTGGTGGTGAATTTTAATGCCATCTTTTTCGCCTTTATACTCCCAATCCGAGGATTTCTGGGCAAAAAGTGAATGGGAAATAGCCAAAGCCAGTAAGAAAACCGAGTATTTGAAATGAGTTTTTGTCATAGTAGGAAACTGCCGCTTTTACCAAAGGTAGTCTTTTAATTCCACTATTTCGATTCCCTTCCATTGATGCCGAACAAAATGAAAAGGAATCGCCGCTACTTGTCTGGCCAGTGAAAAGGGTCGAATGGTGGCCATTTTTTTAACGCAATAAGGTCACTTCCCCATGATACTCTTGCATCTCATCATTGCCGAAGCGCACCACCATGCGATAAACGTACACATCGCTCGGTGCATCCTTATCGTCACTGCGTCCATCCCAGGCTTTTTTGTCGGAGGTTGACTCGAAGACCTTTTGTCCCCACCGATTGAAAATTTCGAACGTTTCCACCACAGCAGCACCGCCCAGCAGCACAGGCCCAAAAGTGTCGTTCGCACCATCTCCGTTCGGCGTGAATGCATTGGGGATTTTAAAGCAGCGCGTAGTATTGTACACTATAGGATCCGATTCGACTGTACAGCCATTGCCATCGGTGGCAATTACAGTATAAGTTGCCGTTTTGCCCATGGGCGTCAACTCTATTGAATCAAGCGTTGCACCGGGAATAGGCACCCCGTTTTCAGTCCACTGGAGGCTTTCCACATTACCACTGAGGAGTTCGACGCGCAGTTTCACGGCTACTCCCTCACAAAGCGAGTCCTTCGGATCCGGGGAAGCCTGAATTACATCAAAAATGATGGGAGGAAACACATTGATTGTTACGGCATCGGCATCGGTACAGTTTGTTCCGTAGTAAATGGTTGCGGTGTAAATAGCGGTTATTACAGGCGCCACCTCGATGCTGCTGCCGATCCGATATCCTGGCATCCAAAGGATGCTGTCTACTGGAGTCCCCGTTACGGCAGCAGACAGTGTGACGGTTTCGCCAAAACAGATGGTTTGATCCGGCCCTACACTGACATTGGCGCTGGAAACATACACCGTTATTTCGCCTTGCACGGGGCAGTTTTGATTGGTTGCAGTAACGGTGTACGTTATGGTATCGGTCGGGGTGGCGATAGGATTAGGGATATTGGGGTTGTTCAAACCTGTATTGGGCGCCCATTGGTAATTTCCGGTTCCACTGGGCGGGAGTGTTAATGCGACCGAGGCTCCCAAACAAATGGAGGTGTTGGGATTGAAATTAAGGTTCGGGAGTGGAATCAAGTCTACTAAAACTGAGTCCACTGCACTGCAACCTTCACCGTATTCTAATGTAACCTGGAAGGTTTGCACTGAATCGGGGCTGACAATAATGCTGGCAGTGGTGTCATTGCCTGGAGACCAGCTAAGTGTTCCTGTATTCCCTGAAGGAGTTGCTGTTAGGGTTGCCTTGGCACCTTCGCATATAAGTTGATCCGGACCTGCAGTTACGCTGGCGTTGTAGTATTTGACCATCACATCACCTTCCGAACTGCAATTTGGGCCTTGTGCCACCACATGATAGGTAATGTCTTGGGTGGCAGAGGATACCGGATTGGCTGATGTTGAGTCATTTAAAAAGGTGCCCGGCGACCAGGTATAAGTCACATCCACCTCATTGCTATTGTTCAATACCACCGAGCCTGTAGCGCAAATTACAGCGTTCTGATTGAGTTGTAACAGCGGAGCCTGTTCCACAATAACGGCTACGCTGGCGCCCGCCGGGCAAGGCAAGTCCTTTATGCCGATTTGATAAAGGGTTGTGGTCGTTGGCGTAGCAATAGGTGTTAAGCAATCGTCACATGAAAGGGAACCTGCAGTCATTGGATCCCAAACAAACACATAATCAGGACTGTTGGGCGTTACGGTTACCGTGATTTCTGAAGATTCCCCCGGACATATAATGGGCGGAACGGCGATTGCGTCTATCGTAGGTGGGGTAAATACTGGCACAAAAACATCCGCTGTATCCAGACAACCGCCAATGGTAGTGACCCGCTGGTAAGTAAAAGTATCATTCGCGATGATGACCAAACTCCAGAGGTCATCCGGGGTCAAAAACAAGCCGTGTGGTAGCCAGGTATGTTCGATGCCTGGAAAATTGGCAGGCTCGTAAGTCTTGGAAATTAAATAGATAGTATCACCCTGGCAGTACAGTTCTTTGTCCATTACCCTCCGGATTGCCTGGTCGGGCAAGGAGTCCACCTTGATCTTTACCGAATCGTACACGACGCAAGTCTGATTTCCGCTTATTACGCTGTAGGTGGCGGTATAGATGATGGTTTCGTCTGGGGTGGAGATCACTGTCGGGCCAGTGGTTGTGTTGAGGAAGATGGAGGGCGTCCAGGTGATTATTGATCCGGGTGGGCTAACCGTGGCGGTTAGGGTATCTATTTCACCCAGACAGAGCAGGTGCACTGGATCTCCATTGATATCAATATCTGCCAATAGGATGGTGACGGTTACACTTCCAGTTTGGCTGCATGCGCCATTTTGGCTGGTTGCCACCAGCGTGTACGTGGTGGTCTGATCTGCCAAGGCAATTGGGCCAGAAATGTTGGGGTTGTTCAGTCCGGTGCTCGGCGTCCACTGATATTGTGTGGTGGTGTTCAATAGGGTCGCCAATTGCACAGGATAATTTTGGCACAAAACGGTATCCGCAATAAGTTTGGGGAAATGCAGCGTATCCACATCAATGGTCACAAAATCATTCACCGTACAGCCTTCCACCGTAATAGAAGCGGAGTAGGTGACCGGGAAGCTGGGATTGGCTATGGGGGTCAGGCTATTCGGATCATCCAGCCCCAGGGTAGGAAACCAAGTAACCGCTGTGCCGGGCGGGTCAGCGACTGCAAGTAACGATACGTTTCCTCCTAAACAGATCATTGCAGGCGTAAGTGCTGTCACTGCAATGCTGGGTGCAACCACTTTGATAAAAACCGAATCCACGTCTTCACATCCTCCTACCGTTCCGGTCACGCTCAGCCAAAGACTTTGTGTAGGCGAGGTCACCGGGTTCGCGATGTAGGCGTTGCTCACCGCAGAAGTGGGTTCCCAAAAATAAGTGGTTGCGCCGCTGGCTTGAAGTTGCACAAAGTCTCCTTTGCAGACTTTCAGCGTGTCACTACCCGAAACCAGCACTTCTACACCGTCTTTTATTTCAGCAACCAGGGTTTTTAGCAAAACCGGGCCACATCCATAGTCGCGGGAAATGTTGATCAAGATCGTTTCTGTGCCCTCCGGCAGCGCATCTGCGAGTGGAATTATGGGGAATGCGAGCGTGGTTTGTCCAGCTTGGAAAATGATGTCGGGTGGGATATTCAATTGATAATCAAGCCCTAAAATAGCCGTTCCGCCTAATGTGATATTAAAAGTAGTCGCCACAGTAGGCGCTTTTGAGAGGTTGATGAACAACGTATCGTCATCTCCCGTGCAGCTCTCAATAAAATAATCAATGCCGCTGGCAAATTGAATGTCCACATCGGGAGAGCCGGCCTTGATATTCGACACAAATACGCCAGAATCATAACCCTCGTCCCCACGATCTGCGATGGCCAGTTTGAGGTGATAGGTGTTGCAGGGGATCACTGGCACACGCGCTGTGAGGCTTTTTTTTATGCCCAAGGAATCCGACGTAAGTCCATCATACTGAATGGATTGTCCAAGTTCGTTGTTTCGGTAATATTGCCAATTGACTTGATTGTTCACACTGTCAATCTGCACGGGCGTAGTGCTATTGGGCAATACAGCGATATTCAAAGCCCCATTCGTCAGGTTTGGATCTCCGGCGATGCCAGGCCCTGAAACCAGAAAAGCAAAAATGTCATTAAATCCACCTTCACTGAAAATGAATTCAGGGTATTCCTCCGAGCCAAAAACATACTCAAACACCACCTCATTGGTCTCTGCAAAAACATCCAACTCCACGATACAGGCATCAAAGGACGGACTTCCACTCCCCAGCAAACTGGACAGATAGTTTAAGTCGGGATCCCCAGTGTCATTTAAAGGGTCAAGAAATGAGCCGAGTGCCTCCTGATTATTTGGTCCAAGGGCATCTATCGCCTGACCAGTAGTGAGTACCAACCCTTTCTCCATGTTCAAATCATTGCTTTCGGTTGCAAACTTGAAAATACCGTATTGCACCGAGTCGCAGCGAATATCGGTCACGGTCACCGTAGCACCACCCGTAGAAATAGCGGCCACAATGGTGTCAGCGGTAATGTCCGTAGTATCAATCTCCATCACAATGGCAGGTTCACAAGGGTCGCTATTGCATTGCCAGGTGCCTTTCCAACCTTCCTGATGCACCGTAAGATCCGATTCAAATACGACCGTGATGCAGCCGCTTTTGGCCTGCACTTTGAAACATACTCCGCCTCCTCCTGCAATATTTTGCTGGGCGCCTCCCGTCCCGTCCAAGGAGGCAAGCAAAGGCGCATTGGCATTATCCCCATCGTAAAAAGATAGTTCATCGCCCTGGCCGCTTCCAAACGGGGCAATAGTCGGTTCGAGGTTGTAATATTCCAGGGTAAAAGTGATACACTCCGACTGCTGAGATGGGCAAATAACAAAGGTGTGGTCCTCATTCGGACCGTAATCGCCAAATTCGCCGCCCGAGTCGTAGAGCGTTCCGGCACAAAGTGAGGAACTGCCCTGCGTGATATTTACAATCGGAGGGATACTGTCCACACAAACGGTGAAATCGCCCCAATTGGGCATAGCCGTAGCCGACCAATCAGATACCCGGATGTAGTAGTCAAGCCCAGGGGTGAGACCAAAAAGATCAAGTGAGGTACTGATCTGACCCTGATCTGCACTTGCGCACTCCAATTCCGCCAATCCATTAAATAAGCAGTCGCCGCGATAAATGGCAAATTCCGGGTTCGTGATGGGGGTTCCACCCGCACCCGTGATCGTCACACGAAGGTCTAACAGCGAAATGGGACATTGAAATCGAAACCACACGTCGTGCTTTGCCATGGTACTTTGAAAGCACGATACGGTGTCCACCGTGGCAATGACGCTGGGTGTGGCGTTTTTATTGGTGTACTCCGTTGGCTGACAGGCCGGCACTTCGCCGAGGTTGACCATGGTAATACAATCAAAAGCATCGTTGATGGGGGCTTGTGCGCGGAGCGAAAAGGCTGTCCATAGGATGACCAGGAGCGTGAGTGCTTGCTTCATTTTTGTGTCGGTGAAAGCCTCGCTCAAGCCTCGTAGTTTTTTAAACTTACGTGGTTTAGGAAGCATGATAGAAAACAGCCCAAAAGTAACGAGACATTTGCGAATGCCCAATCGCTGGGGTGTTATTGTGCGGGTTTGGTCTTAGTTGGGCAATTTGGGAGGTGTCTATATTGAACTTCGCTTGGGCAGTTTTGCGCTAACCTTTTACAAAATTACTTTGTCCGTTGCCTTGATTCGGTATTTCTTGCGCTATAACCTTGGCAACCATATCTTTGCAAAGTTAATTTTCAAAAAAACTTTACCATGCACGACTTGACTGAACGCAAACGTGAACTTATTCAAGAGGTATCGCAAATCCGAGAGGAGCGGGACGTTGCCCAACTTGAAAATGTGGTGCGCCAAATCAGGGAGCGGCAGGACGGGTTGAGGAGTAACCGTAAAACGCTTCCCAAGAAATTTGACCCAGATGCCGTAAAACACAGAAAAAACTTCAAAGGGCAAGACAGGGAGACTTTTATGCGCCTTATTAGAGAAATAAATGTTCAAGAACCTGTCGAAGACCTAATTGCCATGCTCTCCAAATGATTTACCAATTTGATCTACTATATGACCTTTGGATCGCTGCTACTGCCTCCATTCTCGGAGCAACCTTGCTCACAACAGATGCAGATTTCGACCACTTAAAGGGAACTTTACTTAATGTAGAAAAAGTAACACTACCAGCCTAAACCTACTTCCCACAATTCCCCAACCCCGCCTTCACCTCCTCAAAAGTCACCGGCTTTACCCCATTCCCCCAGCTCTGAAACACAAAATTCACCACATTCGCGATTTGAATGTC
>Ga0247844_1000888_pt1 | contig 59554 bp, 47 predicted proteins | sample LaCtaG_FD_192421 | JGI IMG/M metagenome (GOLD analysis project Ga0247844, IMG submission 192421) | Freshwater microbial communities from meromictic Lake La Cruz, Castile-La Mancha, Spain - LaCruzMarch201714.5m_1 | ecosystem: Environmental > Aquatic > Freshwater > Lake | place: Spain: Castile-La... | reverse complement strand
CGCTGTGCCGACGCCAACCGGATATAATACCATGCCATCCGCAAAGGCCGTTTCTGCCTGTGCAAGGGCGCCTTCCTCCTGGTCTTCTCCATCGGTGATCAGGATCAATGCCCTGCCCGAAGGTTCAGGATCAAACGCATTAGAGGCCAACTTCAGGACAGATTGAATGTTGGTGCCTTTATTCGTAATCAATTCAGGACTAGCACTTTGTATCGATTCGAGCATGAAATTATAATCGGTAGACAAGGGCAATTGCAAAAACGCAGATCCGGCAAAAAAGATCAAGCCGATGCGTTCGCCCTCCAGGGTTTGCACCAGTTTTTGTGCAAAAGCTTTCGATAATTCCAGGCGGTTGGGTGCAACATCCTGGGCCCACATGCTTTCTGAAATATCCAGGGCGATGAAGATATCCGAACTATTTTGGGTCACCTTTTGCATTTTTGCACCGCGTTGTGGATTGACAAATGCAAATAAAAGCAACGCAAGCCCCCCCAGAAATAAGGCGTTTTTGATCCAAAACCGTTGCTGCGAATATCCCGCGATCATTCCCTCCATTTTGCCCGGATCGCCCAATAAACGCAAGGCATTGCTCCGCCAAAACCAATAGTTGAGCAGGAGTAATGCCAGTACGGGCACAATCCAAAGCAGGTTTAAAAATTCGGGATGGTCGTATCGAAACATAGTTGTATTTAAAATGGGTTCAAATTGTTACCGAACGCAGCAATCCCCAGCGCAAGCCCGCCTCCAGGCACAACAAAATTAAGGCCACGCCCAAAAGCCAATAAAACACTTCGGTACTGCGCTGAATCGTGCGGATTTCTATTTTTGTTTTTTCCAAACGGTCAATTTCTTCATAAATACCCGCCAAATCCCGCTCCGAATAAGCCCGGTAAAATCGGCCTTGGGTTGCCTGTGCAATTTGACGCAACAACTCGGTATCAAACTCCATTTGCCGGGGTGCGAAGAAATAACTGCCATCGGGTGCGCGCTGGGCGGGCGACATGACCACTCCTTCCGTTCCAATGCCTACCGTATACACGCGGATGCCCAAGGTTGCCGCCAGTTCGGCCGCCTGCATGGGGGAAATGTAGCCTGCATTGTTTTCGCCATCGGTGAGCAAGATCACAATTTTACTACGCGACGGACTGTCTTTCAAGCGGTTAACGGCTGTGGCGAGGCCCATTCCAATGGCAGTACCATCCTCCAAACGCCCCACTTCCAAGGCTTCAATAAAGCCCTGCACCACCCGCCGATCGGTGGTGAGCGGACATTGGGTAAATGCCTCGGCCGAAAAGGCCACCAGGCCCAGGCGGTCGTAAGGTCTTTTTTCTACAAATTCAATCGCTACCCGTTTAGCCACTGCCAGCCGATCGGGGTCGAAATCTTTGCTGAGCATACTGGGCGAAATATCCAGGGCCAACACAATATCCACTGCATTGGCGTTTATTTTTTGTTCTTGCCAAAGCAATTGTGGACGTGCCATGGCCAAAATTGCCAGGAATAAGGCCGCCCAACGAAACCAGTACAAACTGCCGCGCAGTCGGGCACGCCAGTTGGCGGCACCCAATGCGCCAGCTGGTTGCGGTACGCGCAGCGACAAATCGCGTTGTGTGCGGGTAATCAAGTACCAAACCGGCAATACCAGCAACAACAATAGCCAAATAGGTTGAGCAAGGATCAAGCGTTGGATTGGTTTGAAGGGTGAACAGGGGCGGCTTCCGGCACAGGAATGGTGTTTCTGACCAGGTCAAAAGCCAATTGAAGGGCGCGTTCGTGGTAGTCGGTGGCTGGTGTTGCTTTGGCAAATTTGGCCAAATCGGCCTGCTGAAACAATTCTTGCAACGGGGGAATTAATTCTGTCGGAAAACCAGGGTGCTTCTGCAATTGCTGGATGGTTTCGCCCGATGCCGATTCCAGTGCCGGGATGTCAAAGCGCTCCCGCAAATATTCGCGCACAATAAAGGTTAATCCGGCATAATAGGCCTTCAAATCACCTTGCTGCCACAATTGCTTTTTGCGCAATACTTCCAGTTTCTTTAAGGCCAATTCGTGCGCAGGTAATTGTACCACCCGGCTTTGAATACCTTGCTGTTTACGCCGATTCAATATCCAGTAAATCAATAAGATACACAGTAGTAAAGCGCCAATTCCATATGCCCAAGGCAAATAATCCGTCCAAAGCACCGGCTCTTTATGGATGTCCTTTATTTCGGCCATATCATTCAAATCATCGGGTGCCGGACTTGGAATAACCACCAGGGTCAGCGGATTCGTAAATAAGGTGTCGGCACCTTTTATCTGGATTGGCAGGGGAGGCAACATAAGGGTATCGGCGTCAAAGACAATGAGGGTGAGGTTTTTTTCCCAGCCCTGGTCGCCCAACTGCCATTCCGATTGCTGCAAAATGTTTTCCTTGGGCAGCACACCGCTCCAGGCATCATAGGCAATGTGCAAGGGTTGCCCCACCGATTTGGGGATGCGTAAATGCAACAAAAACGGATTGCCGGTTTCGGCCAGGTTGCTGTCCAGTGCAGCGGTAGCGCCTGTTTGCGCCTGCAAACCGGGTGCGAACAGCAACAAAAGCCCTAAAAAGCAACAAAATCGAATCAATTTTTGCACTGTATAGATTGTTTAGGTACTTCTTTGCTCAAAAAAACGCAACAAGGCGTTGACATAGGAGTCGGTCGTTTGTACACTCAAAAAATCGGCCCCGGCGCGCCGAAACAAAGCAGCCGTTTGCGCTTGGTGTTGGTCGAAACGCTGGGTGTACCCCTGTCGTATGGCCGGGTTGCTGGTATCAATCCAGCGACTTGCCACCGATTCGGGATCTTTGACATGCAGCAATCCTACATTGGGCAACACCCGTTCGCGTGGATCCCAGCATTGCAAGCCGATAAAATCATGCCGCCGGGCCAAAATACGCAACGGCGCTTCATAGTTTTCCGCCTGAAAATCGGACAAAACAAAACAGACCGTCCGCTTTTTCATCACATTTCGGGTGTACTGTAGCGCTGCTGCTAGGTCAGTACCCTTATCCGATGGCCGCACATTGACCAATTCCCGGATGATGCGCAGGATGTGCTGGCGCCCCTTCTTGGGTGCAATAAACAGCTCCGGCTTATCCGAAAACAACAACAACCCAACCTTATCATTATTTGAAATGGCCGAAAATGCCAAAACCGCGCAAATTTCGGTCAATACTTCCTGTTTCGACAAGCCCGTGGTGCCAAAAAACGACGAACCACTGATGTCAACCAGCAACATCACGGTGAGTTCTCGTTCTTCTTCAAAAATTTTGACATGCGGCGCACCCGTACGCGCCGTCACATTCCAGTCTATGCTCCGAACATCATCCCCAAATTGATACATCCGTACTTCACTGAACGACATGCCTCGGCCCTTGAAGGCACTATGATACCCTCCTGTAAACAAATGGTGGCTCAGACCACGGGTCTTCAGCTCCACTTTGCGTACTTTTTTTAGCAGTTCGGTTGTATCCACAAGAACAAATGCATTGATGAAGAAATGGGTTATTTTACAAATTCCGCTACCGGATGGTCTTTCCGCAAATAAGGCTTCAAATCTGTGTAAGGCACCAACAAATGCTGCTGACCATATACAGGATGAAATAAAGTGCTGAGTTCGAGGCCATCGCGGCGCAAAGCAAACAATGGAAAACCAACTTTATTGATCCATTCGCGGTAGGCAGGGTCGGAAGCAAACTGCCGCATTTTGGGCGATTCGCGTTTCCAATATTCATCCATCCAGGATTTCGCATTAAAACTTTTAACAAACAAATCCGCCAGGGTAATTTCCTTGCCTGTTTTTAAATTAAAATTAAATGACTTGCCCTGCGCATCGGGCGTCCAGGTATCGGTAAAGGTCAAATATCCACTCAAAATATTTTCTGTCCAGCACACGATGTCCGACCAGCAACTGCCTCGATGTGCACTTCGACTGGCGGCATTGAGGGGTTCCTGTTTGGCAGCCACTGCGGTGCGACAGGCACTCATCCAGCCATTCACCTGCTGATCGAGCCAGGTATTGCAAGCGGTGCAGGCGGTACGCGGGTAAATTGCATCGAACCCGGAGCGATAATCGGCATAATCCAGGCATCCAAACACCAATTTGTCCTTTTGGCTAAAGGAAAAACTGCGTTTTTCGCCGCTGCCTACCCAATTGGCGGTAATTGCAGTCGGGTTGCTCAGGTTGCCACTGATTAAACCGCCTGTTTTTCCGTTGGGCAACAGTGCTTCCAAATCGTAGGTGCCATCGGTTTTCATTTCGCCTTTCAACGTGTAGGTATTGCGATCGGCTTCAACCCATAAAAAACCTTCCAGCGCGCCATTGTGCATACGAATCAATACCATATCTGCTCGCCCGCCGTTGTACCGGGTAATGTAGCGGCAAGCCCATTTGTTCTCGGCACAACTGGTTACAACCGTTTGGCCCGGCTGAATAATTTCGGCTTCAATACGGCTGCCTAAAGAATTGTTGTTGTTGCTCCAGGAGCCTTCCAGGCGTGTTCCGTTAAATGTTCCCTTTATTTGGCCGGTCACATAATTATTGGCATCGCGTTCTTCCAACACAATTTGATCCTTTTCGAGCGGCCCACTGATTTGAAAGCGTGTTTTGCTTTTGATATAGGTCAGGTATCCTTTGCAATTACGACCATCACTGCCCAGGGCAATATCCACCAGATAGACATCGTCAATGCGGCCTTTCAAGCGTTTAATCCACTTCAAGGCCGTCGAATTGTTGAATAGTTTTTGAATAGCTGAATCGGCAACGGGCGGTAAAGGAACCGAAACCGTACTTGTCGCAGCGGGTGGTGCCGTTTCTTTCTTTTGACCCCATGCCAAAACGGGCAATAACAAAACCAGCAAAAGTAAAAATCCTTTTTGCACCTCAAAAATACTTGTCAAACGAATAAAACGCATGCGATTATACCCAGATTTAAAAGGATTTGAAGGATAGATGGATAAAAAAAATGATTTTCAATGGATGAGAAGCCAGCTGTTTTCACAACCAGTTTGCGTTGACGATCGTTTTTTACAGGCTCTAAGGCACCTCCACCTTGTTCAGTATTTTTTCAATAATGTTTTCCTGTGTAATGTTTTCTGCTTCAGCCTCATAGGTAAGTCCAATGCGGTGGCGCAAAACATCATAACAAATGGCGCGCACATCTTCTGGAACAACATACCCACGGTGGCGCAAAAAGGCAATGGCGCGGGCAGCTTGTGCCAACCCAATGCTTGCCCGGGGCGATGCGCCATAACTGATCAGCGGCGTGAGCGACTTCAAACCATATTCGGCCGGATTCCGCGTGGCAAAAACGATGTCGATAATGTATTGTTCGATCTTTTCGTCCATATAAATGCCATGCATCACCTCCCGCGCGCGCAACAAAGCCTCTGGCGTCACTACTTTATGGATAAACGGTGTTTCGCCGCTCAGGTTGCGCCGCACAATACTCCGCTCTTCGGCTTTGGTTGGGTAGTCAATTTTTACTTTTAACAAAAAACGATCTACCTGGGCTTCAGGCAAAGGATACGTACCTTCCTGCTCGATGGGGTTTTGGGTGGCAAGGACCAAAAAAGGTTCCTCCAGATGGAAGGTTTCGCTCCCGATGGTTACTTGCCGTTCCTGCATGGCCTCCAGCAGCGCACTTTGTACTTTCGCGGGGGCACGGTTGATCTCATCGGCCAGCACAAAATTGGCAAAAATGGGTCCTTTGCGCACGGCAAATTCCGAACGGGCCGGGTTGTATATCATGGTGCCCAACACGTCGGCAGGTAACAAGTCGGGCGTAAACTGAATACGGCTAAATTGTGCATCTACCGCCTGCGCCAAGGTTTTGATTGCCAGGGTTTTGGCCAAGCCAGGCATCCCTTCCAGCAAAATGTGGCCTTTGGTGAGCAGCCCGATCATCAGCCGTTCAATCATGTGCTCCTGCCCTACAATAACCTTCGCCGTTTCAAGTGTCAATTGATCTACAAAAGCACTTTCAATCTGAATTTGTTGATTTAGCGCTTGTATGTCGATGTGTTGCTGCATGAATATTGTTTTATTTGAATTAAATGCCCAATTGCGCGTACAACAGCATCCCGCCAAGTACGGCCGCAATAATGAGCAAACCTATATAAAATACGGTATAACATTGCGATAAATACCAGTATTTGCGTGAAAGTGAAACCCCCAACCAGTATAAATCGCGTGAAAATGCCTCCTGCCGGGCATCTGGATCTTTCATGAAATTGCGAATGGCGTGGTCAAATTGAGGGGCCGACATTTGGGTAAAATCGCCAAAAAACAACCAGTTGATCTTCGGTTTTTTACTGACCGACGGGGCTATACTGGGCCGTGTCGCTAAAGTCGCCAGCACGATGCACGTCAAACTCAATAAGACAATCAAAAGGTCGGGGATAAACATATTGGGCATATGGGCCAGAACACCCAGGTGCTTTTTGGTCACCACAAAGGAAAGTACCAGCGTATTGATGCCCAACATCAGGTGGGCTTTGTCGTCGGCAATTTTGCTCAACGTCAAATGCGTATCGTAGGCGATGCGAAAATAGGCACCACCTTGCCGTTCAAGGGCTTTCGCGTTTCGAAGTTGTTCAAGAAACGCAACAAATTCCAGAACAGCAGGATTTTTAATAAAAAAACGGGAATGAAGGCTAGACATTGCGTCGGATGATTGAGCTGCCAAAGGTAATAAGATGCCTCGGTGACGATCATTATTATGGTCAGTTATTATGCGTTAAAAGACAATGTCCGACCAATTGAGTTGCAAGCGCCGCGCCGAAAGCAAATAAAAATCGCGGACTGACACAATTTTCAGGATATTCTGAAAACAAAATACGACAAAAATGTATTTCATTTGCTTTGAACTAAAACCAACTACATGGAATTCCTGGAAGGCAAAGCAAAGTTTATTGAATCGTGGGGTAAAATGGCGAGCGATTGGGGGATCAACAGAACAATGGCCCAGGTGCATGCCTTATTGCTGATCGCTCCGGAAGCGATGACAGCCGACCAGGTTATGGAAGAATTGGATATTTCGCGCGGAAATGCCAACATGAATATCCGTGCCTTGATGGATTGGGGGCTGGTACACAAACAACTCAAATCGGGCGAACGAAAAGAATATTTCTTTGCCGAAAAAGATATGTGGACCGTGGTACGCCAAATCATCATCAACCGCAAAAAGCGTGAGCTGGAGCCGATGATCAAGGCCCTGGATGAACTTGCCAGCGTAGAAGCACTCACCCCCGAGTCGGAACATTTCTGCGAAGTCGTACAGGACATTCGCAAGTTTTCGAACAAAGCCAATCAGACCCTTGATACCCTCATCAAGGCCGAATCCAACTGGTTTACCAATATGTTTTTGAATATGGTACGCTAGGCGCAGCTTGTTGCTGGATCTGCAAAAGAACATGAGCCATCCCGAATTTTGGGTTTCACAAAGATTAGGGGTAACGTTTATTACGCATTTACACGGGACTTAAGGAGGCTTCAGATGTTATGCTTGATTTGGGTAGCCTTGGTATGTTCTTTTCGTATTAATAAGGACTATTTTGCTGAGTTTTCTGGCAATAGATAAAAAATCCCGAATTCTGGTTTTCACCAAAATTCGGGATGACTCGTTATTCAAACTTCAAACTTTAAATTAATCGGGCTCGAAGCCTAACACGATGCTAAAGCGGCCAAATGTGTTCCATTTAGCACCCTGCTCAATTAAGTTAGGCTTATCGAATCCGAAGCCATAGTCAAAACCAAGGGTACCAAACATGGGCAAGAATACCCGCAAGCCCATCCCTGCCGAACGCCGCACATCAAAAGGATTGAACTCTTGGACTGTTCGCCAAGCATTGCCGCCCTGCGCAAACGCCGTAATAAAGATGGTGCTTTGTGGATTGAGGGATATTGGGTAGCGCAATTCGGCGGTGTATTTTGCAAACACACCCGCGCCACCGGCCAACCGGTCCATGATGCCATCGCCGTTGCCATTTGTACCATTTACCTCGTAACCACGTAAGCTTACAATCGTACGTCCGTTCAAACCCGCATTTTGGTTGTTCAAACCATCGCCGCCAAGTTCGAACCGTTCGAAGGGCGTAAGGGGTGTTTTGCTGCTCCAACGGCTCAATAAACCCATTTTAGTGCTGGTTTTTAACACCAACTTGCCCACAATCGTGGTGTACCATTCGGCGTCAATCCGCCATTTCAGGTATTCCACGTATTTGTACAGTTCGTTGACCTCGGCTGTTTTGTAAAATTCAGTGCTTTTAAACAAGGAGTAGGGCGGCGTCACCTGCAATTTCAAAGAAATCAGCGAACCTTGTTTTGGGAAAATCGGGTCGTTGATGCTGTTGCGGGCCAGGGTGAAGGCCATATTATAGTTGTGGAAAATACCATTCGATACCGTCCGGTTGTTGTCGTCGCGGAAACCCGGCCAGTTGCTCAGGCGCAAGGTTTGAATATCCAAATCGGCCCGGAAAATAAAGTTGTCATCTGGCCATTTCAAACGGGTACCAAAACCAACCGTGCCTTGCAGGATGTCGAGGCGCTGGTAACTGCTGGAACCCGAAAATCCTTGTGCAAAACGGTTATAAAAACCGGCAACCGTGAGTGAGTTCGGTTTTTTACCACCCAACCAAGGCTCTGTAAACGAAGCATTGTACGACTGATAACGCTCGCCCGATGTTTGTCCGCGCACACTGAAACGCTGTCCATCGCCCTGTGGCAGCGGGTTCCAGGTTTCTTTGTTTTTTACATTGCGCAACGAGAAGTTGTTGAAGGTTACCCCCAGGGTACCAATGATACCGCCTCTGCTAAAAGTAGTAGAAGGCTGGTAACCGGCTGACAATTCGAGCTGATCGGAAGGTTTTTCCTCTACTGTATATTCTACGTCTACCGTGCCGCGGTCGGGGTTAACGGGTGTATTGATGCCCAATGCCTCCTGGTTAAAGTAACCCAGGTTGATAATTTCACGCTGGGAGCGAATGATGTCCGAACGGCTGAATTTGTCGCCAGGCCGCGTGTATAATTCCCGGCGAATTACGTGTTCGTGGGTACGGTCGTTGCCTTTGATGACCACGCGGTCGATGGTCGCCTGCGGGCCTTCAAAAATGCGCAGTTCCAGGTCAATCGAGTCATTTTCAATGGATGTTTCCACCGGATCAACCCGGAAGAACAGGTATCCGTTATCGAGGTACAAAGAGGAGATATCGCGACCGTCCTGGCTAAATTGCAGGCGGGTGCTCAACAATTCCTGGTTGTACACGTCGCCTTTTTTGATACCCAACACCTGATCGAGGTATTTGGTATCATATAAGGTGTTGCCTTTCCAAACAATATTTCGGAAGAAATACCGGTTGCCTTCCTCAATGAAAAGGTCGATCAGCAACTGCCCTTTGGCATTTCGGCTGATGCTGTCTTTTACAATACGGGTATCGCGGTAGCCAATGGTATTATAATAGGCCTCAATTTTTAACTTATCTTCCTCATAGTCCTTGCGCACCAATTTTGATTTTTTGAAAATACGGCTCTTCCGGGCTGTATTTTTCATTTTTTTGCGCAAAACTTTTGCTTTGATATGGTCGTTTCCGTAAAAACGGATGTCTTTGATTTTAATTTTTTTACCGGCATCAATCACAAATTCCAGGCGATTGCCATTGGTGGTGCGCTCGTCTTTAAAAGACAGGATTTTTACCCGTGCATTTAAAAAGCCTTTCTCTACAAAGTAAGCTTCGATGCCTGTGATCAGCGATGATTTGATGTTTTCGGTCAAAATTGCGCCCTTTTGAAGGTATTTGGTCACAATACCGTTCAAATCATCGTGTTTGCTTTTGCGTACGCCTGTGTAGGTGTGGCGGGTATAACGCGGCAATTCTTTTACCGAAATTTCAATAAATACCTTGTCGCCCACCGTGCGTTCGCGGTTGATTTGCACGTCGGTAAACAAGCGCAAAGCCCACAGCGCCTGAATGGCTTTCGGGAAAACACTGCCCGGAATGCGCACCTTATCGCCAACCCTGAAACCGGCGATGGCAATCAGCGTATTGGCGTCGGCATATTGTGTACCAACCACCCGGATACCGCCAATTTCAAATTCTTTGGGTTGATCGTATGCCACAGATGGCAATAAAGTATCCTGCGTTTGAGCATTCGCGATCTGTGGGACAAGCAGGGCCAGCAAGAGGCCAAATATCAATAGGCGCATAAAGTTGAGTTGCGGTACTGTGTTTAGTTTGGGACGCCTGGCATGCAAGCGAACGATGTATTTATAGAAGAAGGATGTTGCTTATGGTTTGATTTCCAACATTTCTGTCAGGTTGGGGCAATTCATAAACATATCGCTGATGGATAAGTAGGTGGTACGCAATTTTTCGACCACCCATTTTTCGGTGCTTTCCGATTTTTTTTGTTCCAGCGCTGCAATCTGAATTTTACCGTAATCCTGTTTCAAGTCGGCTTTGTGGGGTTTGGTGCGACTTTGCAACAGCACCAAACGATACAATTTGCTGCCGTCCTGTCCGCGGTATTGGAAAGGTTCGGCAATTTCCCCTACCTGCAATCCTTCGATGGCGAAGTACACGTCGGTATCGAGATCGGCCACCTCAAAGAAGGTATTGTTGCTGCGCGGATTGGTAATACGGCCATCATTGCTGTGGCTGGGGGTGTTTTTGTCGCCGTATTTTTTTACTGCATCCGAAAACGAGATCGCATTGGTTTTGATCAGGTTGCGCACGGTGTCGAGTTTCATTTTTGCAGTAGCCAGGTCGGCATCGGTAATTTCAGGTTTTACCAGGATGTGGCGCACGTGGATGAGGTTGCCTCGACGTTCCAGCAATTGCAAAAAGTGAAAACCAAACTCGGTTTCGATGACTGGACTGATTTGGTCTTTTTCGAGGTTGTATGCGGTTGCTTCAAACTCAGGAACAAAGGTGCCGCGCTTTTGCCAGCCCAAATCGCCGCCTTGCGCGCCACTACCGGGGTCATCGCTGTATTTTTTGGCCAAAACAGCAAAATCTTCTCCATCAGTGGTGATTCTTTTGCGCAATTCTTCAATTTTCACCCGCGCCTTTTCCTTTTCTTCAGCATTCACCTGCGGCTTGTACACAATCTCCCGAATTTCCACATCGGCATTGAAATATGGCAGCGAATCTTTCGGAATCCGGTTGTAAAAACGCAACACCTCAGCGGGTGTAACCGTTGCTTTTTCTGTAATTTGACCTTGCATGCGCTCTGCGAGCAGTTGGTTGCGCATATCGGTGCGGGTTTGCTCTTTGATGTCATTGAGGCTCATCCCGTAAAACTCCTCGATTGCTTTTTCGTCCTGGTTAAAATAGCCCAGCAACCGTTCGATGCGCGCATTGATTTGCGTTTCCACATCTTCATCTTTTACTTCAATGGAGTCGAGTTTGGCCTGGTTGACCAGCAATTTCTGGATGACCAGGTTTTGCAAAATGACGCAGCGGTGCTCGGGCGGCAGGTTGGGTTGTTGTTGTTTGGCGTACGACAATTGTTCCTGAAGTTCGCTCAACAGGATAATTTCGCCCCCTACAGAAGCCACGACACGGTCGATTACAGCACGGTCATTTTGAGCGGACAGTTGTCCGAAACAGGCGCAAAAAAGGAAAAGTACAAAAATATGTTTCATTGAAAATCAATTGCGAATGACAAAATGCGTGCCTATTGGCAAGCCGAAATGAACATGGTTGCGTTTATGATGGTTTGGTTACTGCAAGATCTTTACGTTTTCTCGTCTTAGTTCTTTCTGATAAAGATCCTCTTTCCACTGTTCGAGCAATGCTTGTTTGCGCTGATGCAGGATCACTTTTACTGCTTGTTCGCGCACATAATCGAACGGTGCGGTTGTTTTTCCTTGTACCGTTTCCAGTACACGGTAATAGTAGCGGTAATCGGCATCGCTCAAGGTGCCATCACTGCGCGAGCGTACGTTTTCCGATGTTAACGTACCCTTGGGCAGAAACGCGGCTACCTCTTCCAATTTGTACCATTTTTCGCGATCAAACAAGCCAAAAGCGTTCCACTGTTTGGCGAAGCTCATCAATTTTGCATCGGCATCGTCGGAGCGGCTGTACCAAAGTTTATTGAGCTCCGATTGGGGCGCTTTAGCGGGTGCCTTGATGAGCATACATTTTAAAATGGTGCTTTCCAGTTGAAACTGGTCTTTATTTTTTTCGTAAAAATCCTTGAGTACTGCCTCGGAAACGGTACTGTCCAATTTTTGCGCAATAAGTTGTTCTTCAAAATTGAAGCGCACCAGACTCGCCCGGTAATCGCGCACCAGCTGATCAATGTTGAGGTCTTTCGGAATATTGCGTTCGGCCTCATACATGAGCAACTGTTCGCGAATCCAGCGCTGCAAATATGCTTTTACAATCAGCGCGCTGTCTTCGGGTGTGGTGTACTCCGGTATCATATCCGCCAGGTTAGACTGATAAAGCACCTTATTATATACTTGCGCGAGTACTTTGTCGTCTGCTTTGGGCGCAGCGTTATTGCCGCAATGCCAGAGTGACAAGCAGACAAACAGCAGGCAAACAAGGTATGAGGTATGTTTCAGCAACATCATATTATCCGAGCCGGACTAGTTTTCCCGGCAAAATCGCGCAAAGTTAGTCTAATTGACCACAACTAGCTGTTAAATGGGTGTGAAACAACTGCAACAAATGCTTACTTCCCGGCTTCATCGGGTTTGGGGTCGTTGCTTGGGAGTCCATCGGTACCTTTTTCTTCTGGAGTAGGCTCGGTATGGGCGGGTTCACCCAATTCGATGGCTGGCGTTGCATCGCTGGTTTCTGGCAGTTCAGTGGTTTCCAATACCAGCACAGGCTCATCTTCCTTTTGGAGTTCACTGGCAAAAAACTTGCGTTGAAACAGCAAAATACTCAGCACACCCGTCGTGATGGAAGCATCGGCGATATTAAAAATCGGGCTAAAAAACAGGAATCCGCCGCCGCCCAGCCAGGTAGGCAATTCGAAGTATTTGATGGGGAAATACAGCATATCCACCACCTTTCCGTGCAAAAACGCGCCATAACCCTGTCCAAACGGAACAATTTCGGCAAGCATGCCATTGTGGTAGGAACTGGAAAAAATCAATCCGTAAATGGCGCTGTCAATAATATTGCCCAGGGCGCCTGCCGTGATGAGGCCCACGCTGTACACAAAACCTTTGGGCGCTTTTGCGGCCATGAGCATGCGCATGTACCAAATCAGTCCGGCTACCATCAGAATGCGGAACAGGCTCAGGATTAATTTTCCGTAAGCCCAATCGAAGGTAATGCCAAATGCCATGCCCTCGTTTTCCACAAAATGCAGGCGTGCCCATTCCAGGCCCAGGATGGCATAATCTTCATTGTATTCAAAATGCGTTTTGATGTAAATTTTCAGGGACTGATCGAGGAGCAGTACCAGGAATATCAAAATAGCAACTTTATAACCCTGTTTCAAGATGCGTAAGCGTTTTTATGAATAGAAAGGCACAAAGAAACGATGATTTATGAAAATGCGCGTAGTTTATCGTCCATCTACCTGTTTTAGCAGCCAATCACGTTCCATGAGTGGGTTGGTGGCCACAATGAGTTCGCGCAGTTTTGTTTTTTGTGCTTTGGAGTAGGGGTTCATGTTGAGCAAGCGCTTCATCAGGCTGATCATGTTTTTGAAGGCCGTTTTGTAGGCTGGGTTGAGGGCTTCTTTGCGTTGTAGGTAAATACGCATACTTTCCAGCAGCGATTCGAAGGCGTCTAGTTCTGATTGTTCGTAATATATTTTGAGCAGCATGGTTTTGGCGATGATGTTGAGCGACATATCATCATAATCGAATTGGGTAAGCAGGCGCTGGGCTTTGTCGTATTCCCCTTTGCTGGCGAATACCCGCGCGAGGTTGAAATTTGCGATGCTGTTGCGTTCTTTTTCTTCCAGGTGGTGTTTGAAATCTTCAATAAATTTTTCGGCCCAGCCGTATTCATTCAATCGGAGGGCACTGCCAACGGCATTTCCAAAGGTCGTACTGGATACATTATTATTATCCAACAATATTCCGGTTGCGATGCCCGATCGGTACAATTCAAAAAGCCTTCTGGCATAGTCGGATTGTCCCTGGTTTACTTTACCCACACAATAATTGAGTGCCACCAGATAGAGTGACCGGCTCTCAGAATGGGTAAACTTTACAGATAAATTTCGAATCAGGGTTTCTAGTTTGTCAAAGTATTGTTCGTCCAGGGGATTGGTAATAGCCATATAGGCATGATAAAATACCCCCACAGCCGGTTCGTCCAAAAAACTTTTCCCTTCCGTATAATCCAGCACCGCTTCCAGTAGTCCATGTTGGTACACGGCTTTTTGATAGCGCCAGCGGTGGGCGAGCATTTCGCAGCTCAATTGAATTTTTTCGGCCAAGAACCATGCTTCCAACGCATCTGCGGTTTCTTGCAGGTTGACCAAGGCATTGTGATTCACACTCACTAAGTGTTCGTAGTTTTCATGTTCCAGCATAAATCGGGTACGTAAATAATAGCTATTGCGCAAAGGCTGTTGCTCCAAACTTTCCCAAGCCAGGCGTTGGGCTTGTTTGCGCGCTTTTTCAAGCTTCCGTCCTCGGTACATCCGAATGAGGGTACTTTGATGCATTACTTTATTCGAAGAAATTTCAGTAAACACCAGATAATCCTCAATGGCCTTTAGCAAAAAATACATCACCTGGCGCATGTAAGCATCGTCGTAGGGCTTACCAGGAAAGATAAATTTCCAGGCATCTTCTTTTTCTACAATCGAATCAGGTTGTTGCAGGTGCTTAATTAAATAGTCAAAAAGCACGGGCACGTCCTCCCGTTGGTTATGGGCAGGGGATTGCAACCACTTATGTAGTTCGCGATGTTCTTTTTTACTGAGGGAACCCACAATTTCGGCTAATACACTTTTTTGCATAGTCGTTTCTATTTATCTATTCAACAAACGAAATGTCGTTTTAGATTTTACAAACGGTTATTTTTATGTAAATATTGGGCATTTGATCCAAAAAAATGAAAAATATTCAATTGTAGTAAATAAATTTGTCATCTTTATACAACAAAACTGTTCAACAAATGCATTTTTTTGTCTGTACTTCTACATTTTACAAGCTGCACTTTTGTATCATCAAAAAAGAGCAATCAGATTGCTTAATCATTCGACTCATGCGAAAGTATCTTTTCATCTTCTTGTTTTTGCTAACTGCCGGGTTCGTTTCCGCGCAGGGCTGGGAGCGTTTATACGGAGGTGGCGGGTTCGATATCGCCAATGCGGTAGCCAAAGCGCCCGATGGTGGTTATGTAATGGCGGGCTATTATGGCTTGAGCCGCTTGTTTATCATAAAAGTAGATGCGGACGGAAATGAGCAATGGGCCAAGAACTATACCGGTTCCGGAAGTTTTGCTGCCAATGCGGTGCTTAGCAGCCGCGATACGGGCATCATTGCAGTAGGTTATGCAAAAACCAGCCAAAAAAATATTTATCTGTTTAAAACAGATGCTTTTGGTAAAAAAATATGGTCTAAAAGCATTGGTGCTACACAGATCGGTCAGGATGAAGAAGCATTTGATATCCTGGAATTACCCGATGGTAACCTGGTTATTGTTGGGTCTGAAAGTCAAAAAAACGACCTGTTTGTTTTAAAAACAGATGCATTAGGCAATACAATTTGGTATAAAACATTTGGACTGCCCTCTGAGAAAGAACAAGGCTATGGTATTACCCTGGCTCCGAATGGTGATTTGATCGCCGTTGGTGCAAAAAACGAATCGCTCGTTTATGCCGTGCGGGTGCAAAGCAACGATGGCAGTCTGGTTTGGGAGCACACCTATGATTTTTATCAGGGCTTGTTTGATATTGGCCGCGATGTTGTTTTTGCAACAGACGATGCCTTTGTAATAGCCGGATACACCAATACAAATGGATTTGTCGCCAAAATTGATGGCACGGGTAATAACTTAATTTGGATTGATACCATTGCGCAAACACGATTCAACAGTATTTCTACTGCTCCGAATGGTGGTTATTTTGTTGCTGGACAAAAAGACCTAAGTACCCTCGACGGGGAGTTGTGTATCGATCATGTAGCCGAAAACGGCAGCATGTTGTGGGAATCGCTTGCGGGCAAAGTTGGTCCGGATGCTGCTTATGGTGTGGTGCCTGCCAATGATGGGGGGGCTGTTGCTGCGGGTAGTAGTTCAAAAGACTTGACCGTTTCAGAACAACGGGCATATTTGGTTAAAACCGATAAAAATGGTACGGTTCTGACCAGTTACCTGCGTGGTAATATCTTTTGGGATAATCAGGTTCAAAACTGTCTGCGTGATCAGGACGAACCTAGCTTAGCCGATTGGGTTGTAAAAGTTGAGGGGAAAGATGATACGCTTTATGCGGTATCCAACGCCAATGGCGCATTTCAGATATTGGTAGATACCGGGTATTACACCATAAGTTTGTATCGCTTCAGCGACTATTGGGAAACCTGCACCCCAAGCATTTTGGTGCCCGTGCTGCTGCCTTATGATACCGTAGAAGTACCGATTCCTGTAAAAACGACCTTTACTTGTCCACGAAATGAAGTGGATATTGCGACGCCGATTTTGCGCCGTTGTGCCGACAATGAATACGTGGTGCGCTATTGTAATTCTGGCACAGCCACTTCTGATGTAACTTTTGTAAAAGTTGTATTAGATGGAGCGCTTACCGTTACCGAGAGTTCAATTCCATTTATTCCCGATGCGGATACCCTGCTGTTTGATGTCGGCATGCTGGAGCCAGGGGTTTGTAAAGAGTTTACATTCAATGCGTTCCTCGACTGTAATGAAACGGTTGCCGGACAAACACACTGTGTGTCAGCGCATATTTACCCGGATACATTTTGTAATGTAAATAGTTGGGATCGCTCCCTGATTGTGGCAGAAGGTCGCTGTGATGGCGATTCTGTCCGCTTTGTCCTGAAGAATGTTGGAACAGGCGACATGGGATCTGTGCAGGAATTTGTGATTGTAGAAGATGTGCTTTTCCTCGTTCAACCCGGCAATCCAGATTTTCAATACCAATTGGATGCGGGTGCTACCAAATCTTGGGCCTCTGAAAAAGATGGCAAAACATACCGCATCATTGCCAAACAAACCCCTGGCTATCCCGGTACCAGTTTCCCAACCGCAGCCGTAGAAGGCTGTATCAGCGACACCAGCAGCAATACGCCTTCCCTGGGTTTCTATACCATGTTCCCGGAAGATGATCAGGATGCTTTTGTATCCATCAACTGCCAGGAAAGTTCCGAATCTGATTTCAATCCAACCATACTCAAAAGAGGCCATCCCAAGGGGTACGACGTCCCCAACTACGTCAGTCCACAAACCGATTTGGACTATTTAATCCACTTTACCAATTCAGGCAATGATACAGTGCAGCAGGTGATCGTTCGCGATACCCTTTCGGCTGCACTGGATCCCGCCACCGTACGGCCAGGCGCATCCAGCCATCCTTACACGTTCCAGGTGTATGGCGACGGCATCGTACAATTTACCATCCCCAATGCTAATCTGATTCCAGGTGGCAGCGCGGCCGATGGATTTGTCAAATTCCGGGTCGCTCAACGCGATTCCCTCCCTTGTGGAACGCAAATCCTGAACCACGCTGCCATCTATTTTAATTATAACGCGCCCATTTTATCAAACACCACCCTGCACACCGCCTGTATCGAGGAAGAATATTGGATTCTTTCAACCGTACATGTGGATTGGCCGGGTGCCGACCTGAATGTTTACCCGAATCCATTTACCGAAAGTGCAATATTTGAAGTAACCGGGGTACCGTCCAATCGTTTTGAACTGTCCCTTTACGATATCCAAGGCCGATTAATTGCTAATCCTGTTTTTACCCAACCCACATTCCGATTGCTTAGACATCAAATTCCGGCAGGCGTTGTATTCTATCGACTTACCTCCCAAGGTAAGTCGATAGCCTCCGGTAAACTAATCGCAGAATGACCTTTTTTAAATTTCGGCAAAACCGGAATGATAATCTACGTTAAAGACATCATTATCCAAGACAACGAAGGCCATCCCAACCAGGATTACATTCATGAAACATAACCAGGTTAGGCTGCGACACATAAGCGTGTTGCAGCCTAATTAATATGGCGTTCCTAGCGGAACGCTGGATTTGGTGAGATGGATGGAATTATCCCAAAGCCTGCTTGCGCAAGCGCTGCAAAAAGGGTGATGCAAAGATAAACGACTGCAAATTTTCGTTTTCGCTCGCCAATACCTGATCCTTGGTGCCGCTCCATTCCAGGCGACCTTCGTGTAAAAAACAAATGTTATCCCCAATTTCCATCACCGAGTTCATATCGTGGGTGTTGATGATGGTCGTGATGTTTTTCTCCTCCGTAATACTCGAAATCAATTCATCAATCAAAATGGCCGTTTTCGGATCGAGGCCTGAATTCGGCTCGTCACAAAACAAATATTGCGGATTCAGCACAATTGCGCGCGCAATACCCACCCGTTTTTGCATACCACCCGATAGTTCAGAAGGATATTTGCGGTTGTTGCCGCCCAGGTTTACCCGCTCTAAGCAATAATTCACCTGTTCCAGCTTTTCCTTGTAAGTCATCGTGGTAAACATATCCAGCGGAAAACGAATATTTTCCTCCACCGTGAGCGAGTCAAACAGGGCAGAGCCTTGAAACAACATCCCGATTTTCATGCGGATCGCACGCATGCCTTCTTTATCCAGGCCGGTAAAATTTACGTCATCGTACCAGATCGTGCCCGTAGAAGGTACTTGCAAGCCCACCAATATTTTGAGCAAAACCGTTTTGCCTGCGCCTGAACGACCAATAATCAGGTTGTTTTGTCCAGCTTGAAAGGTGAAGTTGATGCCTTTGAGTACCTGTTGGTCTCCAAATGTTTTGATAATATTTTCTGCGCGAATCATGTCAATGGGTTGGGCCGAAGCGCCGGTTTAAATTTCAAGTACGAACAATCGGGCAGAATACTACCAGATTGCACAAAGGTAAGGCATTTAGCAAAAGGAAGGTCGTTTACGCGGTTTCACCAACTGGCAATATAAATTTCGATGGGAATGGGGTCTTTTTTTATTTCAAAACAGGCTTCATCCCAGACAGGCGCCCTGAATTTTGGCCGGGCATTGCGTGAAAACCCATACGGTTCGGTTGGAACCCCAAATAAATTGGTATCCAGGCGTTGGTTTCCATTCAGGTCCTGAAAACAACAAATTGCGTAATAGCCGGGCGACAGCGCGGGCAAATTGAAACTTTGTTTGCCACTTTGGGTAACCGGAAAGGTTTGAAGCAAACTTGCTTTTGAAACATTTAAAAAGTCGGGCTGGTTGTTGTACACCGCTACGAACATGGTGCCTTTCGCGACCTTTATGTTGCTAATGCTTAAATTAAGTGTGGCGCTCCACCATGAAAACATGGTTATGATCAAAAAAATCATACGTCTGCTGGAATCTTAACAATAGGCAAAACTGCCTCAAGGGGTACTTTAACTGTTTAAAGTACAAAAGTAGTATTTAAAACAGATGATTTTAGAACTAAGGGCTGCAAAAAGCACCCAATAACACCCAATGCCAGCCATGCCTGTTTACCTTTGTGCGTCAAATTCATATTAACAATTCGTTTTTACCATGTTTATTTCCGGCATACAACAAATCGGCATTGGCGTATCGAATGTAAAAGAAGCATTCAACTGGTACCGCATACATTTTGGGATGGATGTTCCTATTTTTGAAGAAGCGGCTACCGCCGGACTGATGTTGCCTTACACGGGCGGCGTTCCCCGCGATCGGCATGCAATTCTGGCCCTAAACCTGCAAGGCGGGGGCGGCATGGAAATCTGGCAATACACCAGCCGTACGCCGGTACCGCCTGCATTTCAGCCACAATTGGGCGATTTGGGCATCTTTATTGCCAAAATAAAAAGCAAAGACGTAACGGCTACCTTCCACGCCTTGCGCAAAGCCGGCGCAAATATGGTAACCGGCATTACCGTTCGGCCCGATGGACAAGAGCATTTCTTTGTAAAAGATCCTTGGGGGAATTTGTTTGAGGTGGTGGGTAGCGCCGAATTTTTTAGCCAAAATCGCCCCAACCTGACGGGCGGTGTGTACGGCTGTGTGATCGGCGTTTCGGACATGGACCGCGCCATCCGTTTTTACAGTGAAATATTAGGCTACGACAAGGTAGTGTACGATCAAACCAGCGATTTTGCCGATTTGCACGGGGTAGATGGCGGTTTTTCTACGTATCGCCGGGTACTGCTGCAGCATACCGCACAACGCAAAGGCCCGTTTAGTACCCTGCTCGGCAATACAGAAATTGAATTGATTGCTGCAACAGACCGTACGCCGAACAAAATTTTTGCCGACCGACTTTGGGGCGACCTTGGTTACATCCACCTTTGTTTCGATATTACGGGTATGGCCGAAATGAAGGCTTTTTGTGCCGAAAAAGGCCATCCGTTTACCGTCGATTCGAGTGGCAGTTTTGATATGGGCGAAGCCGCGGGCTATTTTTCCTACATTGAAGACCCGGATGGCACTTTGATTGAATTTGTGGAAACGCACAAAATTCCGATCATCAAAAAAGTAGGTTGGTTCCTGGATTTGCGCAAACGTGGTGATGCAACCAAGCCCTTACCCCGGTTCATGCTGAAGGCCCTGGGGCTTGGTCGTGTTAAGGGATAAATACAGTAATTGCAAATGATACCCTAACAGGCTGCCGCATGCGGTGACATACCTTAATTTTGCACGTCTTTTTATTAAACTAAAGATTGTTTATGCTAAAATTACGCCTCGTTTTTTGTCTTTTTACCGCCATGGTTGGCATTGCGTCGGCCCAAAATCAGGACAGCACCTACATCGATATTACCATTGATGGGTTATCTGCTGGCAAAACCAAGTTGGTGGGTACTTTTGGCGATCAAAACTACATCGCCGATTCGACGGTCATTGATGCGTCTGGTCATTTTCTGTTGCGGCGCACCAAACCCCTGCAGCCCGGTTATTACACCTTTTTGTTGCCCGGATCCCGGTATTTGCCTTTTTTAGTGGATCTGGATCAGCGTTTTACGTTGCGTGCCCAGGTACAGGACATTTTTGGTACGGCCGAAGTACACGGTTCCTTGAATGCCGAGTTGTTTTTTGAAAGCATGAAATTTCAGGCGAAACAAGAGGAAGAACTTGCCATCTTGAGCGAACAAATGCAAAAAAGCGCAACGAACACCGAAATTTATAAAACGGCTAAAGCGCGACAACTCGAATTGATGGCTCAGCGCAAAGCCAGCCTGGAAGCAATTTTTAAAAAGCATCCGAAAGCGTTTTTTACCAAATTCAAAATTGCGGGCCAAAATCCGGATTTTGTAGAGTTTAAAAAGCCCAATGGCGACACCGATACCCTGCGCCAACTGGGATATTACCGCGGCCACTTTTTTGATGGCGTGGATTTTACCGACAATCGTTTGTTGTACACGCCCGTTATTTTCAACAAATTAAAGCGGTACATGAAAGACCTGACGCCACAACGCCCCGACTCCCTGATCCCCGTGGCGGATGCATTGATTCGGAAAGTGATGCCGTATAAAGAGTATTTCAAGTTTTTTTCCAATTGGATAGCCTTGAATTATGAAAATGGCAAAACCACGGTAATGGATGGCGAAGCGGTGTTTGTGCATGTTATTCAAAACTTCTTCACCCCAGAATTGGCTTATTGGGATACCAAAGAAAGCCTGGAAAAACTCCAAAAGCATGTTTGGGAAATGGAAGCCAGCTTGATGGGCAAAAAAGGTCCGGACGTGCGTGCGCAAGACCAATTTGGCGTGTTTAAAAGTATTTATGAAAAAACAGCGCCCATTGTGGTGATCTTTATGTTCAGTCCCGATTGCGAGCATTGCCAAAAAGAAGCCCCCGAAGTGCAGGCATTGTATGAAAAATGGAAAGATAAGGGAGTCGATTTTTACGGCATTTGCGTGGGTACGACCGATGCAGAGTGGAAGGAATTTATCAAAAAGAACAAGTTTACCTTCACTAATGTGTTTGACCCAACGTATAAGGCCATTTACGCCAAATATTTTGTGGACATTACACCTGAACTATATGTGTTGAATCAGGATCGCACGATTGTTGCCAAAAACCTGCATCCCAACCAGTTGGAGGCTATTTTTGAGCGCGAACAGCGAAAAATGAAGCATTAATGGATACAAATTGGTACATCATCGCCAATCCAACTTCGGGTGGGGGCACCGTACAAAAGCGCTGGCCTAAAATTGAAGCGCTGTTGCAGGAACTCGGTTTTTCGTACACCATTCGTTTTACCGAACGTCCCGGGCATGCCACCTTGTTGGTCGAAGAGGCGATTTTGCGCGGACATCGGCAAATATTGGGGATTGGCGGTGATGGTACCAACCATGAAATAGTCAATGGGATATTGAAGCAGCAGGCCGTTTCTTCCGCAGAAATAGCCTATGCTTTGTTGCCGGTGGGGACCGGAAATGATTGGGCGCGCACGTACCAATTGCCCCATGATCCGCGCAAACGCCTGCAACAGTTATTACAGGGCAAAGCGGTTTTTCAGGATGTTGGTTGGGTGGAATATCATTGGGAGGGCCAAAAACAGGAACGGTATTTCGCCAATGTAGCGGGCATGGCCTACGACGGTTACATTGGGCAGGCGCTGGCCGTAAACCGCAGCAAAGTGCAGTCGAAAGTGCAATACTTGTTGATGGTGGCGCAGTATTTATCCAAATATATCCTGCGTGAAGCGCAAATCGTATTCAATGGCCGAACCGTAAAGGACTATTTTTATACCATTAACATCGGAATTTGTCGGTATTCAGGTGGTGGCATGCAGTTTGTACCACAGGCCATACCCGACGATGGCCAATTAGCCCTTACCTTTGCCCGGCGTTTGCCCAAATGGGAGGTGTTGTTGCAAACCCGGCGGTTTTACAATGGTACCCTCTTGCAACATCCCAAAGTAGAAGGTTACCAAACCCAAAGTTTGACCGTCGATCATATTGGCGAACATACCACCTTGCTGGAGGCAGATGGCGAATTTTTAGGAGAAACGCCCGTGCGTTTTGCCATTTTACCAAAGGCATTAAAGGTGATAATATAGCAAGATTTGCAACCTTGCTGATGGATCCGTTGTTTAATTCCGACACTTTTTTTCTGGCGCAAGCCGATTCTTATGTTTATTGAAATTTTCAAAAGCAAAATACACCGTGTACGCGTCACGGAAGCCAATTTGAACTATGTCGGCAGCATTACCATCGATGAAGCATTGATGGAAGCCGCCAACCTGGTAGAAGGGGAAAAGGTTCAAATTGTGAACAACAACAACGGCGCCCGTTTGGAAACTTATGTGATTCGGGGTGAACGCGGAACAGGCGTTATTTGTCTGAACGGCGCTGCGGCCCGCTTGGTGCAGGTGGGCGATATCGTGATTATTATTTCTTATGCCTATATGACCCCGGAAGAGGCCAAAACCTTCCAACCTGTTGCGGTATTTCCCGACGAAAACAACCGCTTGGTCATTCATACCGGACAATAACCGGATTGTTTGCCCGGCGGCCCTAAGCTATGAACACAAAAGAACGATTGCTGCTGGTGATCCTGGCATGCGTAAACTTTACCCACATCATGGATTTTATGATCATGATGCCGTTGGGCCCACAACTCATGAAGTTGTTTGATATTACGCCGCAACAATTTGGGTTTGCGGTTTCCTCCTATAGCCTGACGGCGGGTGTTTCGGGTTTTATTTCCGCTTTTTTTGTAGATAAATTTGACCGCAAGCAGACTTTATTGTTTGCTTATATCGGTTTTGTGGTGGGCACGTTTGCCTGCGCCTTTGCGCCCACTTACCTGATGCTGGTGGGCGCGCGTATTTTAGCGGGCTTATTTGGCGGTATGATTGGCGCCCAGGTTTTGTCGATTGTAGCCGATACGATTCCTTATGAGCGGCGGGCGGGCGCGATGGGCATTGTGATGATGGCCTTTTCGATGGCTTCCGTGTTGGGGGTTCCGGCGGGTTTGTGGCTGGCTTCCCTGTTTAGCTGGCATGCGCCGTTTATGGTGGTCGGTTCTATTGGTTTGGTTGTGATTTTATTGATTTATTTTCTGGTCCCGCCCATTAACGGCCATTTACAGAAAGCCGTTCAAAACCACAGTCCGTTTCACGTCTTGACGGATATTTGGGCATCTCCGAATCAGCGCAAGGCCTTAACCTTATCGGCGGTGCTCATGATCGGTCATTTTTCTATTATCCCATTTTTGGCGCCATCGCTGGTTGGAAATGCGGCATTCAGCCAGGATAATATCTTCTTGATCTACCTGGTAGGCGGCTCACTTACCTTTTTTACTTCTCCCTTGGTCGGTAAAATTGCCGATAAACGCGGCAAATTCCCCATTTTCGTATTGTTTGCCTTGCTTTCTTTGATTCCGGTTTGGCTCATCACCAATTTATGGCCGATGCCACTTTGGGTTGTGCTGATCATCTCCGGCATGTTTTTCATTTTCATCAATGGCCGTATGATTCCATTACAGGCGATGGTTTCGGGAGTGGTTCCACCCGAACAGCGGGGCGGGTTTATGAGCATCAATTCGTCGATGCAACAATTATCCACGGGCTTGGCGGCCAACCTCGGCGGATTGATTGTGGTTGAAACCGTGGATGGACGTCTGGAACATTACAACTGGGTGGGTTATATTTCCATTGCATTGGTCTTAGTTAGTATCTGGTTGGCCAGCAGATTGCGGGTTAATACGCAATAATCCCGGCGAAAAGCCGATCTTTGACGCATGCAGACCAGTTTTTTGCAAATACCCATTTTCGCAGGACGTGTCCGGGTGATTACCCACCTTTCCGGTTGGTTGTTATTGGCGTTTATGTTCTTTTACTTTTTGAGTGGGGTACGGACGGTAGAGGAGGCATTTTGGCGCACGGGTGTTAACTTGGGTTTTATGCTGGCCCTTTTTTATGGAAATGCCCGCATTTTAGTCAATCGTTACTTGGAAAAAGGGCGCAAAGTCCGGTATTTGGGTATTGCCGTCATTATTTTATTAGGGAGCGCTTTTTTGCGCAGTTGGATAGAAGAGCATTTGTTTGGCGGCAGTGTTTTTAAGGTGTTCACACAAGTGCAGGATGGTTCCTGGCGTCTTTTTTTGGGATATTTTATTTCGTTTTTTCTCTTATTGGTTTTTAGCACCCTGTATCAATTGGTTGAAAACAGGCATTTACTTGAAATACAGCACCTGGAATTGGGCGTACGGCATCAGGAAGCACAGTTGAATTATCTGAAAGCCCAAATTAACCCGCATTTTCTGTTTAATACACTCCATAATATATATGCCGCTGCTTCCTTGCAGCACCCCAAAACGGCCGAAATGGTGTTACGCCTGAGCGATTTACTCCGCTATGTCACCTACGAAGCCCAAGCAGCCCGGGTACCCCTTGAAAAAGAGCTGGCACAGATTTATGCGTACTTAGATTTGTTTCAGTTAAAATCAGAAAACCCGCTTCCATTGAAAGTTGAAGTTTTAGGCGCACTACACACCTGGCAAATTGAGCCCTTGTTGCTCCTGCCTTTGGTTGAAAATGCCTTGAAACATGGCAATTTGGAAATGGATTCGAAGGCTTTTTTAAATATATCCCTGCATGTAACCCCCGAACAATTACATTTTAGTGTTGAAAACAGCTTCGACCCATCGAACACACAAAAAGATGCTGTGGGTGGGGTCGGCATAGAAAATGTGCGCCACCGATTAGCGTTGCATTATGCTTCCGCACATGAATTTAAGGTTTCAGCGCGCGAAAACGTTTTTTTTGCAAGTATCATTTTACATGCCCAATAGTCTGTATGGAACTTAAATGCCTGTTGGTAGATGACGAACACTTAGCCCTGGCGCTGCTGGAAAAATTTATTGCCCAGGTTCCAGATTTAGTTGTGTTGGAAAAATGCAAAAAACCATTAGAGGCTTTGGATATCTTGCGAACGCAGCCGGTCGATTTGCTGTTTTTAGACATTCAAATGCCCATATTGAACGGGCCTAATTTGTTGCGCACCTTAGCCAAGAAGCCCATAACAATTTTCACAACGGCTTACCCGCAGCACGCTTTGGAGGCCTTTGAACTCGATGTGGTAGATTATTTGCTCAAACCCTTTTCATTTGATCGTTTTGAACACGCTATTGGTAAAGCAAAGGCTTTATTTGAAGCACAACAACTTGACAATCAGGTTTCAGAGGGGGTTTTAAATGTAAAGTCAGACCGCAAATGGGTGAAAATTCCCTTTGCCGATATTTTATACATCGAAGGCTGGAAAGAATATGTAAAAATATACACGGTACACCAAAAGGTGGTCACGCTGGAAAGCTTGACTAAGCTGGAAACACTGCTGCCTTCCGATCAATTTTTACGGGTACACAAGTCCTTTATTGTGGCCAATGCAAGGGTCAACCAATTAGAAGGCGATACCCTGTGTATCGGCCTGCATCGTATCCCGGTAGCGCGCGCACGCAAAAAGGCTGTGTTGGAAAACCTTTTTGCGCAATAAACTATTCTTTTTCGGTTTCCAATCCTTGTAAAATGCCCTTTTCTAAGGGCGGCACACCCCGTTTCATCCAACGCGGCATGGGTGCATCTTTCAGGTAAAAATCGAAAAACTGCTGCATACGGGTCTGAAAATCAATGCGATTTTGCAGTTTTACAGGCCAGTGTGGCTCCTCGTTGTAATTGAGCAGCCAGCTGGGTTTGCCCAATCGGCGCAGTCCGCTGTATAATTCGATGCCTTGTTGCCAGGGAACGGCCCCGTCTTTGTCGTTGTGCAGGATCAGCAAGGGCGTTTGCACTTTGTCCAAGGCAAACAAGGGCGAGTTTTCAATAAAACGCATCGGGTATTCCCAAAGCGTACCGCCAATCCGGCTTTGCTGGTGTTCGTATTGGAAAGCGCGGCTCAAACCCGATTCCCAGCGAATACCACCGTAAGCCGAAGTCATATTGGCCACCGGCGCACCAGCTTCGGCACAGGCAAATAAATTGGTACGCGTCACTAAGTAGGCCGTTTGGTAACCGCCCCAGGAATGGCCTTGCACGCCTATTTTGGCGGGGTCAATAAATCCTTTGCTCATCACGGAAGTTACTCCACTCATGATGGCATCGTAGGCGCACTCCCCCGGGTAGCCCGTGCGGTAGGGGATATCGGGGATAAATAAAACATAGCCCCGGCTGGCGTAAAAACTCCAATTGATGGAAGAACGGCCAAAATCGGGAATACGGTAACGGTTTAATTCATCCGACATGCGCTCGTAAAAATTGACGATCATCGGGTACTTCTTGCTTGGGTCAAATCCTTCCGGTTTGATGAGCAGGCCTTGCAGCGGCTGGCCGGAGAGGGAAGTCCACTGGATTAATTCAATGCTGCCCCATAAATAATTGGCCTGTTGTGGATTGGCATCGCTGATGCGTTGGGGTGTTTTTTGGGTGCCATTTGCCACAAATTGCAGGTCGGGAAATGTTTTGAATTGCTCTCTTGTGAACAGCATTGCGGCGGCATCTTTTGCCTTGATTACTTGTTTGCTGTAGACAAAATCGGCGTTTTGCCAGTTTTCTAACTTCCCGTTGGCCAAATCGAGCCAGCAATACCCTTCTGCTTTGGTGTTTTCATTGAATTGATGCAGCAGTATTTTTGAGTTCGACGGAATGCTATGCGCTTCCGGATCGAGTTTGATATACCGATACGTGGTTTGGGTGGCGCGGCCTTCGGTGAGGCGATATGGCGCTTTTTTGCCACTGGGATCGATGCGCCATACATCAAACCGATCATACACCAACATGGCCTCATCCCCGTCGAGCCAGCCGGCAAAACCATGGTTGTCGGGATAATCGGGCACATCGTTTTCTTCGTCGTAAAATGGTACTTGCAGGTTGTTGGTGAGCCGCATTGTTTGTTGGTTGCGGGCCTGCCAGGAAAACCAGGCCGTGTCCGGGGCGCTCCACCAGGCGATGTACTGGGCTTCTGGGCTCAGGCGCGGATCGCAGCGCAAATCGGTCACAATACGTTGGTTTTTGCCTGTTTTTACATCAATTGCGTATAAATCTTTGTGCGCGGTGCCCTCCGAAGTGAGGTATTGCGCATAAATTTCCTCGTTAATTCCCAGTGCAAGCGTGGCATTGCGTTGTTCCTGAAAACGCATTTGCGGAATATTCCGGGATCCAAGTGCAAAAAATTGATCTTTTTTCAAATGCCAAACCGCCGGGTAAGCCCGTTTTTTCTCCAGTTCTATTTGTACCTTTTGCTCGGTGTACAAGTGTTTTTCTGTCCAGTTCCATACTTCCACATTGACAATTTCTTCGGGCAACAAGGTCGTATCGGGCAGTACCGGTTGGGGGGCAATGCCAAAATATAGTTGCTCACCGGATTCGGAAAACGTCATCCGGTAATGTTCGCTCAGCATCCAGGGCTTTTCACCGGCTACTTGCAAAACAGGGCTTTGGGGCTGTACCAAGGCCCGCGCCGAATCTTTGCCGGTGTATACCATTAGTTGCCAGGGCCGAATAAGGGCTTTTGTGGTATCTGTATCACCCAAAAAAGCGGCATTTTGCCCCAATTCATCCAAACTCAGTTGCTGAAACTTGCCTTTACCGCGGAACAAATGCGTAAGCGCCTTTTTATCCAGGTCTAACAAATACACCCCGTTTTGCAAGGCATGGGGGTTGGCTGTAAATGCTAAGGTATCGCCCTTCCCACTGCTGCTCCACAAAAGTTTTTTACCTCGTTTGGCCAAAACGTGCTGCAACACATAGGCCAGGGTATCTTGTTTTCCGGTTTCGGTATTGCGGACAAACAGTCGATAACCGTTGTCTTTGTCTTCTTTTTTGGGTTTTTTAATGCTTTTCTTAGGTTTAACAGCCGTTTTAACCGAATCGGGTGCTGTTTTTACAGTCGAAGTATCCTTTTTAGCGGCTGCCGGTTTGTCGGCCTCCAATTGATACAGCAAGTAACCCGACCATTTTTCGGGCAGGGTATAGGATTTCAGGCGGGGTATTTTTTCGAATGCACCCGTTGCGAGGGTGTATACCGCGAGGGTATCTTTGGGTAAGTCTTCTTCTTTTACCTTTTTGCGGCGCAGCGCTTTCAGCGTATCCAAGGGTGGTTTGATGCGAAACACCAACAATCGGTTATCGTTGGAAAAGCGTGCTTCCGTGCCGCGTTCAAATGCGAGGCTGCGTTGGGTGCTGGCATTCCACAGCCATAATTTCGTATCTCCTTCTGTAATAGGCGCTTGCACGTGCGCTACCCATTGGCCATCATTAGAGATTTTTTGTCCTTCAATTTTCTTCCAGCGTGGAATATCGCTGTGTTCGAGTTGTTTTTTCTGGGCAAAGCTGGGCAGGCTGCATAAGCAAAGCAGCAAAAGGGACAAAAAATGCTTCATGGTGTACATTATTTACCTTTAATTCTTTCCAGACCGGCTTTAGCCTGGGCGTGTAAACTGGCGCTATATTCTTCGGTTTTGAGGTTTAAACAGCGGTTAAATGCCGTGCGGGCATCAGAATAGGCGCGTTGATTTTCGTAAATAATCCCGAGTTGTAAGGCCGCATTACAGGCAAAATACCAGGGATCTTTGGCTCCAAGGTCGATGGTTTGTTGGTAAAACTGAATAGCTTCGGCTTTTTTTGTCAAATTTTGTGTGATCCGCCCCATTCGGTACAGGTATTCGAGGTGTAATCGGTGTTGATCCTGGTATGCTTTTGATGCATTTTTGAGCAAATCATAGGCCCGCTGATAATATCCGCCATCAAACAAAAGCCGGGCTTTGAGCAGGCGCTGTTCGGGCATAATGCCGCTGTTGGCTTCCATGAGTGCCGATTTATCTGCCTCGTTGTTGCTGGCGCCTTTGGTTTTTAGCGCATTCATATACGTTTGGTAACCGCTGGGGTTATTGTTGACCAAATGGTACCAGGCGAGTTTTTGATAGCCCTCCTTTTGCATGTTTTCGCCACGGAAATTATTTAAAAACAGTTCAAGCCATTGGTTCGCGTCCAGGTCTAGTCGCCGTAATTTAGACAGTCCAAGCAAATAGGCGGGCATGTAAAAAGGATGGTAGTTGCCGCCACTGGGTGCGGCCGACAATACCCTGATGGCTTCATCATTTTGGCCGGTTCGCATGGCAATCAGGCCCACTGCGAATGCGGCAAGCGGGTTGGAAGTATGGGCTAATTTGCTGTTTTTTAGGGTTTCCCATGCAATTTTATGGTTGTTGTTGAAATACATTTGGACAATCGCGTATGCCACCTGGGTCTCTTCTTCAAAAACATAGGGGGTTTGTCGGGCAAATTGCAGCACTGCTTCCAATTCTTTTAGTCCCTGGCTGATGGTGCCTTTCATACCGCTGAGTGCCCGTACGCCCCATTTAAAATCGTCGGGAATATTGCCCACCATGGCGTGCATGATGCCGAGGCTCTTTTTATTGGCAATAAAATCGGGAAACTTGCGCTGGTTTTCTTCCAGCAAGGCGTACGCTTGTTTTACGTCGCTCATACCGGAGAGGTAGGCGCTGTATCGCAGGTGCAGGAGCGACCATTGCAGGTGAATTTCGGCCTGTGTGTAAAGAAAATAGGGCGATTTTGGGTCGCCGCGGGCTATTTTAGCCAGGCGCGGCTCCATGTTTTTCACCAGGCGATTAAATTCCGCCTTATTATCGTTGGTAAAAACAAGGATAAAATCGTAATAATTTTCCAGAAAAAGTGGAATCAGGTTGTCGGGTTCATTGCGTTTATAGGCATCGAGACCAACACGCGCCTCCTTCAGACGCAGGCTTACGATTTTTTGATATAAATCGACCGCCGGTGCATTGAAATCGAAATATTTGTTGCCTGCCCACATGGTATGTTGGATGCAACAAAAAAACAGAACTGCGATGAAGGGTGTGGTTTGATTACGGGACATACGGGGAAATTGAAAAAGAACAGCCGGAACAGCGCTCGGTGATGGAGCGATTATTCCGGCTGCAAAAGTAGCAACTTATAAAATGCGGATGCGGCTAAAAGCGCTTTGTGTCTATTTCGCTTCAAATAAAGCGTTCACGGCATTCCAATCTACCACATTCCAAAATGCGCCAACATAATCAGGACGGCGGTTTTGGTAGTGCAGGTAATAGGCATGTTCCCATACATCGAGTCCCAAAATCGGGCGACCTTTGTGTTCGGCCACGTCCATCAAGGGATTGTCCTGATTTGGGGTAGAGCTGATGAACAATTTGCCATCGGCATCCACCGACAACCAAGCCCAGCCAGAACCGAAGCGGGTAGCAGCGGCCTGTGCAAATTGTGTTTTGAAGGCATCAAAGGAACCAAATGTTGTATTGATCGCATCCGCAAGGGCACCTGTTGGTTCGCCGCCACCATTGGGGCTCAATAAAGTCCAGAAAAAACTATGGTTCCAGTGACCGCCGCCGTTGTTGCGTACTGCCACGGGGTGGGTAGAAATATTGGCCATCAATGCTTCTAATGTAAGACCTTCCATGGGCGTACCGGTTACAGCAGCGTTGAGGTTGGTTACATAAGCAGCGTGGTGTTTGTCGTGGTGAATTTCCATGGTGCGCGCGTCGATGTGTGGCTCGAGGGCAGCGAAAGCATAGGTCAGATCAGGAAGTGTAAAGGCCATTTTTGTTGATAGATTTGAAATGTTAATTGTTATACCTAACACGGACAAAAGTAAGATGTTTTGAAGCGAAGTAAAATAGTTGATAAAAATACAAAACGCCCATATAGCATTGCTGCAATACGGGCGCCTGATGGGAGAAAGGTAGCATTTATCGGCGATGGAACCAATAAGGATTAAAATTGTGTGTGTTTTCTGATTTGTTTGCAGCTTTACAAACTTGTCAAGAACGGCTTTCGACAAAAACATAAGCCAAAAGCGAGTATTGAGAGAATTAATAAAAAGCGGGGGGTAGGTTCGGATTGCAAATCGGTTTTTGTTATCCTTTGACAAAGGTAGGGGGACGCAATTGGCGGACTATCCGTAGAAACCGGGAATTATAAAATCAGGGTTTTCCCTGAGCTGGCGGCAAGGCTACCGTAATCAGGGTACTGGTTCCTTTGCCTGGGGCAGTCTGGATGCTCATTTCGCCCTTTAGGAACTGTACACGCTGGGCAATATTGCCGGTGCCCATCCCTTTCAGAACGGTTTCCTGGTTGAAGCCGACGCCATCGTCTTCCACAATCAGGGCAATTTGTTGGTCTGTGCGGGTAAGTTGTACGAGTATTTCCTGCGATTTGGCGTGTTTCATGCAATTTTGCAATAATTCTTGCACGATGCGGTAACAATTGAGGGCAAAATGCTGCGATAAATCGGTAAAGCTTCCAAAATGTTGGAACGATATTTCCGGTCCGCCTTTGCTATGCACCCGGTTGATCAAGTCCTGAATGGCTTTCACCAACCCAAACTGTAACAAGGTGCCGGGCTGTAAGTTGCGCGCAATCTGGCGGGTTTCATCAATGGTTTCGTCCAGTAAGTCCTTTATTTTAAGCAAATCTTTATCGTCCTGTAGCGCAGGTACGCGACCCGATAAACCTTCTAATTGCAAGCGTGCTGCAGCTAGCAATCCGCCCAAACTATCGTGCAAATCGTGTGCAATGCGCTGGCGTTCACTTTCCTGGCCCTCCAGCATACTTTGCATGGTTTCAATTTTGAGGGCATCCTCTAATTCCCTGATTTTTCGGGTATTAATCTCTTCCTGCTGCTTGTTGATTACGCGGGTGGTATGCAGCCGATGCCGATAATCGCGTACAATAAAAAACATGGCCAGGATGAGGGCACCTAAGCCAACAGCCAGGGCTGCAATAAACAGGCGTTGTTCCTGGGCTTGTGATAGGGCACTTTGTTTTTCCTTTTTTAAAATTTCAATGGCCTTGCTTTTTTCGCGGGTGTCAAACTGCATGGCGATGCGTTGGGCCGCCGTATCCCGGTTGACCAGCAAAATGCTATCGGCCAGGTCTGCATATTTATAGGCATAATAATAGGCGCTGTGCAGGCTGTCGAGTGCAGCATATGTTTTTGATAACTCTTTATAAATCAATCGTCGGTGATTGTCTAAAGGGCCCATTGGGATGGCTTCTGCCTTTTTTAAAAAGCGTAGCGCTGTATAGTAATCGCGGTCATAGGCGGCGATGGCCCCCGAATTATAGAAGGCCTGGGTGAGTAATTCTTTGTGGGGTAGCCGCCGGGCCAACTCCACGGTGCGCGCCGAAAGGGTTTTGGCTTCCGAAATGCGGCCTTCTTTTTTCAAACGCAGCACTTCCTCCAGCAGTACGGTGACTTCGAGGGAAGTATCTTTTAAAATTAAATTAGATTCTCGAAATAAACGCCTGTATTTCAAGGCATTGACATTATCGGACAGACTTAAATAGTAACGACTTAATCGGGCGAGGACCAAGGTTTGGAGCCTGATCTGGCCTGAAGTGCGGGCGTAAAACAGGGCTTCTTCCTGCATTTTGATGGCTTCATCCACCAGTTTGCGCTTGGCCATCCAGTCGGCCAAATCAGAACGCGCCCTTTGGTAGGCCAAGGTATCGTCGATGCGCCGAAACCGCTGCACGCTGCGGGCCAAATACTGAAACGCCGAATCGGTATCGCCGTATTGCCGCTCGGTATAATAGGCCCAATGGTACCAGGCCAATGCCTGTTGCCGCGGATCGCGTTGGTTCATTAAATCCTGCACCTGCTGGTAATTGAGCAAGGTGTCAAATCCAGCCTGGGCCTGGGCAGGGACAGCCGCCAGCAAACACCATAAGACAAAAAAGATTTGACAGCCGAATTTTTTCATACCTTATAAAATGATTCCGGCACCCTCGATATTCACCGGAGACGTGTAAATGGTACTGCTTATGTTGACGGCACTAAAGGCTGCTTGCATGGCTTTTCCGGCTTTTTCGGCAATAAAAGCGCCTTTACACAGGGCAAAAACGGAAGGACCTGCCCCGGAAATACTGCTGCCTAAGGCACCGTGCGCCAATGCCGCTGCTTTTACGGCATGAAAACCGGGAATAAGTCCTGCGCGCTGCGGCTCAATAATGACATCTTGCAAACTCCGGCCAATCAAGTCGTAATCATCGGTGTATAAAGCACTTACAAAAGCGGCAATGTTGGCGCTTTGTTCAATATAGGTTTTGAGCGGCACTTCCGGACGTAAAATGGCGCGTGCCGTTTTGGTCAACATTTCGAGTTGAGGATGTACTACAACGGTGTACAACGCGGGCGGAACCGGAAATTGAACAATATCAAAGGTGTGGTTATCTCGTATGAGCACGATGCCGCCCAACAAGGAGGGCGCCACATTATCCGCATGCAAACCACCCGAGGCGATTTGCTCGCCCATACAGGCAAACGGCAAGAGTTCTTTTTTGGATAAACCGGCATCCAGCAGGGCATTTACAGCCATTACGCCCGCAACGGCGCTGGCAGCACTGCTCCCTAATCCACTTCCGGAAGGCATTTTTTTGTGAATTTCCAGTTCGATGCCCATGTCGGTAGCGCCCAAATGCTCCAATAAACGCAGGGCAGCCAAACCGGCGGTGTTTAATTCAATATCGGTGGGCAATCCAGTTGCGCCGCGAATTTCTGTAATGCGCAAACCTGGCGTGGAACTATGCCTTGCCACCACCTGATCGCCAGGTCGCTGGATACACAGGCCCATGATATCGAAGCCGATGCCGATATTGCCAATGGAGGCGGGTGCAAATGCTTTGACTTCCAATTACTTAAGAATTTTAAACTATGAAATGCCCAATTCAGGATTGGCTCCCGGAATACCCTTGTAGTAATTCCAGATATGCGCCAGGTCGGCCGCTTCATCGCCGGTAACATGAAACAAAACCGGGTCAAAAAACACTTCTTTGGTGCCCCAGTTGAAGGTACACAAACAAATAGGCACCTCCGCGAGCCGGGCGATGTGGTAAAATCCGGTTTTGAATTTATCCACTTTGGCGCGTTTGCCCTCGGGTGCAATCACTAAGTGCATGCGCGCATTTTGTTTGAAAGCCTCCACGGTGGCGGCTACAAAATTGTGGTTTTTGCTCCGGTCAACCGGGATGCCGCCCCACCAACGGAATAAAATACCGAAAGGCCAGCGAAAAAGGGTGTGTTTTCCAACATAATTTGCATTGAACTTGCCAGCGCTGTTTACTAATACCCCCACTGGGAAATCGAAGTTGGAGGTGTGCGGCGCCACCGCAATCACTACTTTAGGAATGTCAGAAGGGTATTTACCCGTTATTTTCCAGCCCCAAAGGCGCAGAATCAATGCAGAAATGGCAGAAAGCATAGGAATACAGTTTCAATTCAGCAAATATACTGGATGCTACCGTTGATCACGTGCAACCAGCAGGGCAACGTTTTCGATATGATGCGTGTGTGGAAACATATCGACCGGTTGCGCCTTCAAGGTATGGTATTTTTCTGATAGCAATTGCAAATCACGCGCTTGGGTAGCAGGATTGCAACTCACATATACGATGCGGGGCGCGGCCAGATCGAGCAAAAAACGCACGGCTTTTTCGTGCATGCCCGCGCGTGGGGGGTCGGTGATGACCAAATCGGGTTTGCCATGGCGGGTTACGAACTCCGGACTCAATACGTTTTTCACGTCACCTGCATAAAAAATGGCGTTTTCGATGCCATTCATGCGCTTGTTTTCTTCTGCATCGGCGATTGCGGCCGGTATTTCTTCAATGCCCACTACCTGTTTGCAATATTTTGCCAAATAAAGGGCGATGCTACCCGTGCCCGTGTACAAATCGTACACATTTTCGGTGCCCGTCAAACCCGCAAAATCGACGACCACATCATACAAACGTTTGGCTTGGGCAGTATTGGTTTGGAAAAACGACTTTGGACCAATTTTAAAACGCACTTCCCCCAGCACTTCCTCTACGTAGCCTTTTCCGTAATAGGTCTGCATATCGAGGTCGAACAAGGCATCGTTCTTTTTGGTATTTACATTAAACACCAGCGTGGTAATTTGTTGTGGAAAACGCTCCAGCACGGTATCCAGAAATAACTGGATGGCTTCCGGATCGTCGTACCCGAAACTTACCACCACCATACATTCGCCGGTGGTACACAAACGCACCAGCAAATTGCGCAAAAAACCCACATGCGCCCGGATATCATAAAAACTCAGTTGCTGCTCCAGCGCAATTTGGCGAATGGTATTGCGGATGGCGTTGGAAGGATCGGCCTGCAACCAGCAATGTTGAATATCCACAATTTTATCGAAAAAACCGGCGCGGTGAAAACCCAGCGCGCGTGTAGCATCGAGGCTTGGATCGCCCAATTCTTCTTTGAGCAACCAGCGGCGGTTGGCAAAGGTGAATTCTAATTTATTGCGGTAGTAGCGGGTTTCGTCGGCACCTAAAATGGGCAGCAACTCGTCGATGTCCAATTTCCCGATGCGCAACAAGGCATCATACGCCACCTGCTGTTTTTGCTCCAATTGATCGGCATAATCGAGGTATTGCCATTTGCAGCCGCCGCACACCTTAAAATGGTCGCAAAAATGCGGCACCCGCTTGGGCGAGTAGGTAATTACTTCCTGAATGACGCCTTCAGCAAACCCGCCTTTTTTCTTTTGTACGTACACATCCACCACATCGCCCGGTACGGCATCTTCCACAAATACGACCAGGCCATCTTCCGTACGGCCCACGCCTTTGCCACGGTCGGCAATTCCGGTAATGGATACAGCAGGTAAAATCAAGGGCTTGCGCATACGTGGAAATGGTTCTGATTCGAGAAAGGGCGCAAAGGTAGGTATTTGGCGGAAATTGCCGTGCTTTGCAAACGATCGCGTTTGTAGCAAAAAGCCCGCACATACCGCAATATTCGGGTTTTCAGGCCAGGTTTGAGCGCCTACCTTTGTCCCATACTTCGCACTGTATCGATTTGTGTATGGTCTTTGGCCTAAAACACTGACAATCAGTGCTCAGCATGACAAGGAATGCTGCCTTACAGGCGGCGCTTTTTTTTAAATTAATTGCACCATGAACGAGCAGGAAAAAATCAATTATCAGCGCATCGCCGAAGCGATCGATTATATCCGCCAAAATTTTAAAACACAGCCGAGTCTGGAGGAATTGGCCGAACAGGTGCATTTAAGCCCCTTTCATTTTCAGCGGCTCTTTACGGAGTGGGCGGGCACCAGTCCGAAGAAATTTTTACAATATATCAGTGTGGAATACGCCAAATCCTTGCTCAAGGAAAAACAGGCCACCTTATTTGATGCTGCTTTTGAAACCGGACTTTCGGGTACCGGGCGCCTGCACGATTTGTTTGTGCAAATAGAAGGCATGACGCCGGGAGAATTTAAAAACGGCGGGGAAAGCTTGCGCATCCAATATGATTACGCTGAAACGCCCTTTGGGCCTATTTTGGTCGCCTCCACCGAAAAAGGCGTGTGTTACATGGCCTTTGCCGATGATCCTGCGGTGCCGATGGCTGAATTGCGGCATTTATTTCCCAAGGCAAATTATGTGCAACAATCGGACATACACCAACGCAATGCCCTGCAAATATTTGGCCGTGATTGGCAACAGCTGGAACAAATCAAACTCCATTTAAAAGGCACGGCTTTCCAAATAAAAGTGTGGGAAACCCTGCTAAAAATACCGGTCGGACAACTTTCGACCTACGGCAATATCGCAGCGCAAATAGAACACCCGAAAGCCTCGCGGGCGGTTGGATCGGCCGTGGGTGATAATCCGGTAGCTTTTTTGATTCCTTGTCATCGGGTGATTCAATCTACTGGCCATTTTGGTCAGTATCACTGGGGGAGTACGCGTAAAGTGGCGATGATTGGGTGGGAAGCGGCGGGGGCTTAGGGTTTCCGATACCCGCTTGCTCGCGCGCGGTTCTACCGCGTGTGTCGATCATTCGGGCTCTGCCCGCGGAAGATAGCGGGCAGAGCCCGAATGATCGATGCACGGGGTAGAACCCCGCGCAAGCAAGTGGAACCCCGCGCAAGCAATGTAAATTTTAACCCCGTCGCACATTTTATTTGGAAAAGTGATATTACGCACCCCATTATTGTGTTTCAAAGCACTTTAATTCATAATCCTTTAATCCAAGTACCTTCAAAACCGCATGAGTGAACGATATAAAGTACGCGACCCGCATGGATTGCAGTTTATCACTTGTACCATCGTAGGATGGGTTGATTTATTTAGTCGACAAGTTTACCGAGACATTGTTTTAGACAGTTGGCGATATTGTCAACAACATAAAGGCTTAAAAATTCACGCTTACACCATCATGTCCAACCACATACACATGATTGTAAGTTGCAGTCCTCCTTTTGAATTACAGGATGTGATGCGCGATTGGAAACATTTTACCGCGCGTAAAATACTGGAGTATCTGAAAAATCCCAATACGATTGAAAGCAGGCGTACCTGGCTGCTTTATTTGTTCAGTTATTTGGCTTTAGGTAAAAAAGATAAGCAGACCTATCAAGTATGGCAGCATGAATACCATCCTGTTGCGCTTTATACCGAAGCCGTTATTGCGCAGAAATTGGAGTACATCCACATGAATGCAGTCCGTGCTGGACTTGTAGCATATTCCGAGCAATGGAGATACAGCAGCGCGCCATTTTATGCAGCAAATTCAGAAAGATCTTCTATATCTCAAGATGCTGGTGCTGATCTAATAGAAATTACACCAGTTTGGCAAGCGTTTTATGATGATTGCCTAGAGGGATAAAAAGATTACCAGTTTACCCCTCGCTCGCGCGCGGTTCTACCGCGTGTGTCAATCATTCGGGCTCTGCCAGAGGAGGATAAGCGGGCAGAGCCCGAATGATCGGTACACGGGGTGGAACCCCGCGCAAGCGTTGATTAATCCATCCCGCGCAAGCGTTATACATATCTAAATCATTGAATAAGAGTATATTAGAAAATATAACGTAAAAATACGTTACAAAACTAAAAATAAAGTTGCAAAACGAATAAATGCGTTTTACCTTTGTTGCATGCAAAAATTAACCAAGACAGAGGAAGAAATCATGCAGCGCATCTGGGAGGCCGAACGGTGTACAGTGACCGATTTGCTCGAAAAGATGGAGGAGCCCAAGCCGCCCCACAGTACCATTTCGAGTATTGTGCGCATTTTGGAGAAAAAGGGCTTTGTGCAACATAAGGCCTATGGCAAAACCTATGAGTACTTCCCGGTAATTAATAAGGAGGAATACGGAAAGCGTTCCTTATTGGATGTTTTACAGGCTTACTTTGATGGCTCTGTCACACGCCTGGTTTCACATTTGGTAGAAAATCAACATTTGTCCGAATCAGAACGGGAGGCCATGCTGAAACGATTGGATGCAACGGATGATAAACCGCTCTAAAACACGCATTTATGGTGCACGATCTATTCCTTTTAAGCATCAGTTGGGGCGTTTTGGCCTTGCTTTACCGGGTTTTACTGCAAAAAGAAACCTTTTTTAGCGCCAATCGAGCCTATTTAGTGTGCGCGGCATTGGGCAGTTTGGTTTTGCCCTTTTTAGCGGTGTGGCTGCCTGACCAAACCAGCGTACAAGCACAATGGTTGCCTTTAGTGACGGTTGGTATACAAACGGCGGATCAGTTTTTTACGGAAAGTGATCCAGTTTGGGCGGTAATTGTCTGGAGCCTGTATGGCTTGGGGGTAGTTTTAACAGGCGCCCGCACTTGTTACGGATTATATCAACTGAGCAACATGATTCGTACCGGCACTAAAATACCGCTGGAAAGAGGGCTAATCCTGGTACAAGCGCCGCAGGTTCAGTTGCCCGTTTCCTTTTTTCATTATATTTTGGTGCCGGTTGATTTTCAATTGAATCAAGATTTGGAAACGCGGGCCATGCTCGCGCATGAACGGGCGCATGCGCAGGGGCGACACAGTTGGGACGTGCTGTGCATGGAGGTGTTGTGTATTGTTTTTTGGTTTCACCCATTGGCACATTGGTATCGGCGAAAATTAAGGTTGGTGCATGAATACCTCGCGGATCGGGCGGCTACTTTTACCGCAGACCGAAAGCAATACGGCTTATTGTTGTTGGGCCAACGTGATACCCGTTTTCAACTAGGGTTGGTCAATCATTTTTTTCAAGCACCGCTTAAACAACGGATTTGGATGCTTACCCGTCGCCCGTCCTCCCAATTGAAGCGTCTAAAATACTTGTCCTTGTTTCCTGTTGTTGGACTGTTGTGGATATCGGCCGTGGCTACTTTGCCCGATTTAGTAAGCAATTTGGATCAATTGGATACTCCGCCGAGTTTCCCGGGCGGCCAGCTTGCCTTGATGCAATATTTGGCAAAAAACACCCAATATCCAGCAGATGCAAAATCTGCGGGTAAAGAAGGGGTAGTGGTGGTTCAATTTGAGGTAGGTACAAATGGCCAGTTGTATCATTTTAAAACCAAGGGTGTGGATGTACCCAGTTTGCGTGCGGAGGCCATCCGGGTTGTGGAGGGCATGCCTTCATGGACGCCCGGGATGCGCAAGGGCAGGGCAGTGCGCACGATTTTAAATTTACCCATCAAGTTTAAGTTGCAATAAGTCTTGACAAATTGGAACTGTCGGTATTGGTTGCGCTTGGAGGCGACCCGATACCTTATTGCCTGATTCACCATTTTTTCACGTTATAAACCATCATTTTATGAAAAACAATGTCTTATGGATGCTTGGCCTGCTCCTATTCAATGCTGCCGTGTTGAACGCTCAAACAACCGCACCCGATAAAAGCCCGGAGTATCCCGGTGGCCAAAACGTGCTGATGCAATACTTAGCCAAAAACATTTCCTACCCGGCTGCAGCCCGTAGCGCAAAAGCGGAAGGAACCGTGTTCGTCAAATTTATCGTAGAAGCCGATGGCCGCATCAGCAACATCAGTGCGCTAAACAAGGGCCCGCTCTTACACGGCGATTTGATCAAAGAAGCGTTGCGGGTGGTAAAATTGATGCCCAAATGGATGCCCGGTGAAAAAGAAGGAAAACCTGTAGCCAGCGAAATGGTCGTTCCAATCAAATTTAAGTTGCAATAAATAGATTTTCAATAGTTTATATAGTTTAATTTATGTTTAATTATATAAATGCAGCGCTGCCCCGAAATACGTTCGGGGCAGCGCTTGTAATACCCAAAAATACTATTTCTTTTTCCAACCAGCAACAGCGGTGGTGATCTCTTTTTCGAGTTCTTTGTAGTAATCGGCTTCGTCTTTGCTCGATTTGCTTGCTTCGCCCACTTTGGCGGCAGTTGCTACGGCTGACTTATAGTCGTTGTTTTTCGCCTGAATTTTTGCCTGCATCCAGAGGTTCCAAACGATGGGTTTGAGTTTTACACTCTCATTAATGTGCGCTAGGGCCGTTTTAGGATCGCCATTGTTGTTCAGGAAAAACTCGGCGGCCTCTGCGTGAATAGCCCACAAATCATCGCTTTTGCCTTCTTTTGTCGCTTTTTCGATGTTGGCCACGGCCATTTTCATGGTTTCCATGCTGAAGGGCAGGGCTACACGTTTGCGTTCCCATTCGAATACGATGGCGCCTTGGTCTATGCCGCGCTCTTCAATACGGTATTGCAGGTGCTCAATGGATTTGGGCAGGGTTTCTACCTGCACTTCAATGCGCGCCAGGTCTTTTTCCGCTTTATATTGGTAAGCGCCCCATTGTTCAGTGTCGGAATTAAGAATGGCGGTCCAGGTTTTGCCATTTTTAGGGATAAGGAAAAAGCTGTATTTGCCTTTTGGGACAGTTACTTTTCCGATTTTGACATCCGTACCAAAAGAAACATCGGTGCATTTGTTTGCTCCGGCGCGCCAAATTTGATCGAACGGCACCAAAGCGCCATAAATTGGGCGTTTTTTTACGGCTGGGCTGGAATAATTTACGGTCACATCGGTTAATCCCACACGGTAGCTGGTGCTGGCTTTGGGGCTAGATTGTGGTAAATCCAATTGTGCATACATGCTGGTGCTCAACAGCAACAGGCAAAGCAGGGAAAAGCAATACTTCATGGTTGAAAAAATTAACGGTTTTAGAAATGCAACCCGAGCGACCAAATACGATTAGGCGCGGCGGACAGTTGAAAAAATATCATAGCAAAAAACGCGGAACAACCGCAAATAGTTTGCATTTTTCGCCCGGTGTTTACCAGAACATAGCCCTGTTTCGTCCAAATTCCGGTATTTGTTGTCAGATATAGGCGATTTTGGGGCGAAATCGGTAGCGTCCAACCTTTGACGAATGCTGCTTTTCAGGCGGCGTTCAGTATAAGCAAGATACAGGTGAAAAAAATATTCAGAAACCTTACCCTTTGGGTATTGATTGCGATTTTTTGCGGGGTGCTGTTGGGCATTTATGATCCGTCCACTGCCGTGAAAATGGATGTGTTGGGTAAGGGCTTTATTCAGGTTGTCAAAGTTTTTATCAACCCGATTATTTTCCTGACTATTACCCTGGGCATTAGCGGCATGGGTGATTTGCGCAAAGTAGGGCAAACGGGCGGTAAAGCATTGATTTACTTTGAAGTAGTGACCACTTTTGCGTTGATCATTGGTGTTTTGGTATCGTATATGGTACAGCCTGGGGCCGGCGTAGATACCGCGCGGGCTGCGGGTGCAGACATGAGTGGGTATGTGCAAAAAGCAGCGCAGTTTAGTTGGGTTGCTTTTTTTGCCCAAAACACCACCCTTCAAATCCTGGGTATTTCGTTGGTTTTGGGCATTTTGTTGAGTGTGGTGTCGTGGAAGTTGCGGGTAATTCAGCCTTTAGAACGTATTTCCCATTATGTATTTAAAGCCTTGCATTGGGTCATGTATTTGTCGCCCATCGGTGCATTTGGTGGCATGGCCTACACGGTTGGAAAATTTGGCGTTGTCAGTTTGTTTGCCTTGGCCAAATTGATGGTTTCGGTGTATATCACCATGGCCTTGTTTGTTTTTGTGGTGCTTGGCTTGATTTTAAGGCATTACAACATCCCGATTGGGCGTTTTTTGCAATATATCCGCGATGAATTGCTGATCGTGTTGGGCACCTCTTCCTCCGAAGCAGCCTTGCCTTCTTTGATGGAAAAGTTAGAACGCATGGGTTGCAACCGTTCGGTGGTGGGTTTGGTGGTGCCCGCAGGTTATTCGTTTAACCTGGATGGAACGACTTTGTATTTATCGATGGCAGTCATTTTTTTGGCCCAGGCTTACCAGGTGCATTTGACTTGGGACCAAGTATTGGCCATTTGTGGGGTACTCATGATCACGTCTAAAGGGGCTGCCGGGGTAACAGGCAGCGGTTTTATTGTGCTGGCTTCTACCTTGCAAACGGTGCATGTGATTCCCATAGAAGGACTTGCGCTTTTGTTGGGCGTGGATCGGTTTATGTCGGAAGCCCGTGCGATTACCAACCTGATCGGCAACGGCGTGGCCACCATTTGGCTGTCGAACAATGAAGGTATGTTCGATCGGGACCAAATGGAGGCGGCGTTTAAAGTGGAGATCAATGAGGAGTTTTATCTATAATGCCGCCTAAAAACACCCTACCTTTGCAGCTTACAGAAAAGCTATGAGCAGTTATTTAGATGAATTGAACGGCGTGCAGCGCGCCGCAGTCACCACAACGGAAGGCCCGGTGATGGTAATTGCAGGTCCAGGTTCGGGCAAAACACGGGTACTTACCTACCGAATTTCTTATTTATTGCAAAAAGGTGTGCCGCCCTGGTCGATTCTGACGCTCACATTTACCAATAAATCGGCCCGCGAAATGAAGGACCGCATCGAGAAGGTGGTGGGCCCAAAGGCGCAACAGGTGTGGGCGGGTACGTTTCACGCTATTTTTGCGCGTATCCTGCGTGCTGAGGCGACCAAAATCGGATATCCCGCCAATTTTACGATTTACGATACCGACGATACCACCAGTTTGATTCGGGCAATCATCAAAGAAATGAGCCTGGATACCAATGTGTACAATGCCTCTGCCATTCGTTCGCGCATTTCGTTGGCCAAAAGCAACCTGATTACGCCGAAATTGTACCGCGACAAGGCCGAAATGATGGAGGAAGACCGCACGGCCAAACGCCCATATTTGGTGGATATTTATGAAAAATACATGGCGCGTTGCCAGCGTGCGGGTGCGATGGACTTTGACGATCTGTTGTTTCAACTGTTCCGGCTTTTCCGCGATAACCCCGATCAGGTGCTGGAAAAATACCGCGAGAAATTTAAATACATCCATGTGGATGAGTTTCAGGACACCAATTATTTGCAATACGCGATTCTGCGTTTGCTGGTAAAATACGAGGGCAGCGGCGAAAACCTGTTTATTGTGGGCGACGATGCCCAAAGCATTTACGCGTTCCGGGGCGCGACCATTGATAATATCCTTGATTTTGAAAAGGATTATCCGACGTTGCAAACGTTTAAATTAGAGCAAAACTACCGCTCTACCCATCATATCGTGGCCGCCGCCAACCAGGTGATCAGTTACAACCGCCGCCAATTGAACAAAACCATTTGGACGGACCGGAACGAACGCAACTTGATCAAATTGGTCAAATCGGTGACCGACGACGAAGAGGGCCGCCGCGTGGCCGATCTTATTTTGGAACAACGCAACCGCTACCATATTCCCAATTCGGAAATTGCCATTTTGTACCGCACCAACGCGCAAAGCCGGAAATTTGAGGAACACCTGCGCCGCATCAATATTCCATACCGTATTTTTGGGGGCATGTCTTTTTACCAGCGGAAAGAGGTAAAAGACCTGGTTGCTTATTTGCGCCTGGCTGTCAACCCACTCGATGAAGAAGCGCTGCGCCGCGCCGTCAACTATCCTGCGCGCGGTATCAGCGATGCAACGTTAGATAAAATTGCGCAGGTGGCCGCCGCAACCAACCTGTCGATGTGGGAAGCGATGCTCCATCCCATGCTGGATATTACCGACCGCGCTAAAAAATCGCTGGCGGGTTTTAGAAATATGGTGGTCGATTGGCAAAAACGCGCCAATGCGGAAAATGCCTACAAATTGGCCTCCGAAATCCTGCGCAAATCGGGCCTGCATGATCTGTTGAAAGGGGACACCTCGCCGGAAGGCATCAGCCGCTTGGAAAACGTGAATGCGGTGCTCGATGCCATCAGTGAATTCACGGACAGCGTTGTGTTGCCCGATCCGGAAAACCCGGATGCCCAGAATAACGACAAATCGCTTTCAACCTACCTGCAAACAATTTCGCTCATGACCGATGCTGACGAAGACCCCGATGACCGGGATTTCGTGACCCTCATGAGTACGCACGCCGCCAAAGGCCTTGAGTTTCGGAGCGTGTTTGTGACCGGACTGGAAGAAAACCTGTTCCCTTCTTTTATGTCGATGGAAGACCCGAACGGCATCGACGAGGAACGCCGCCTGTTTTATGTCGCCATTACCCGAGCCAAAGAATATCTGACGATTACGTATGCGCAAAATCGCTATCGGTATGGTCAAATTCGCACCAGCGAACCGTCCAGATTTTTAGAAGAAATCAGTCCAGAACATTTTGAATTGATCGGAGGTATGGGATCGGGCCGGGGCAATAACCCGGGTCCTCCACAACCCGCGCGTGCCAGTGTGCGGGGCAATTTTGCCAATCCGCGCATGCCCCAGCAAAAAACACCGATTGCGGTTCCTGCCAATTTTATCACCGCTGCCCCCGAGGCCATCGTGCCGGGTACGCGGGTGTTGCATTTGAAATTTGGCGAAGGCAAGGTCACCCAGGTGGAAGGTCCGCGCGACAATAAAGTAGCGACGATTGTATTTAAAGACGATGAATTGCCGGAGCGCCGGATCATGTTGAAATTTGCGAAATTGATGGTTTTGCCGGCGTAGGGACAAGTCGTGACTTGTCCCCACCCGCGGTAGGGACCGGTCGCGACCGGTCCCTACATTTCGGGAACCGCAAATTCCGCTTCCAATGCGCTGGAAATATTCTTTTTCCGGCTTTCACTCCGTTCAAACTCGGCTTTTACCGCTTTTTTGCTGCGTTTCATGTCGTATTTATCCAAATTGCCGACAATGGTATAGAACAAATTAAACATGCCTTTTTCGGCCGGAAGCGGGTCCAGGTCGTTGTCGTGTTTTTTGATGCGGTTGAGCAATACCTGTCCGGCATTGACCTTTAATTTATAGTCGATATCGTTGTTGAAACTTTGCTTGCCCGATATGGTCAGGTTGAGGGCGTTGCTTTGAATCAACATGGCGGGTAAATACAATTCCTGTTTGCTGATTTCGATATAGTTTTGCAAATCGGTGAATTTCACCCGGCGCAGGTCCTCAATATGGACAAACGTGCTAAAATCTTCCAACATTTTCAGGTCGACGAGTTCGCCATTGGTGCCATGTACATCGGCTAAAGCCCTTAATTTGTCGTAATCAAAATCGCCGGTATCCGTCCAGTAGGTCCAAAGGGCTACTTTTCCGGAGAGACGGCCGCGTAAGTTTTTATCGGTAATGACATCCTGGCCGAAGTTTTCGCATTGTGCCATCATCGTTTGCAGATCCAGGTTGTTGGCGGTGAGGCGCATTTTGAGCGAAGGGCGCAACTCAAAATAGGCATTTCCTTCCACGGCAAGTTGTCCTTGCATAGCATCGGTATTTCCTTTGATGTGCAGTTCGTTGTGGTCGAATTCGAATTTTCCGTTAAAATTACTGCCGTCTATTTTGGCGTATTGGAAATGATGGATGGTGGCCTCAAACACACCTTTTAATTTATCAGTATTCAGTTTGCGCTCGGCATTTTGCTGAATTTTGAGTGAATCCAGCACTTGTTCGCCCACACTGCTGGCTGTTTCCTGCACGGAAAACATGTCCAGCAGTTGATTTACATCCAAATTTTGGGATTCAAGTTGTGCCGAAAACTCGAGCAAGGCGTCTTTCGTGTTCAGGGAATCGGCAAACAGCACCGGCAACAGATTTTGGGCACTGCCTTGCAAGGCAAAATCGCTGCGCCCGGCCTGCAGGCGCAAACTATCGGCCGTAAACACATTGTCGGTTAAGCGCAAAACCCCCGATTGCATTTTTACCAACACCTTATTATACATCAATTCCGCCGCTTCAAAGCGAATCTCGCCGCTCGTCTGCACCGCACTGATACGGCGGGTGCTCACCATATCGGCATACCGACCTTGTACATTCAAATGATTGAGGTAAATATAGCCATCGCCGGAGCGAATACCTTCATTGTCGAACAGCCCGTACGCGGCCTCCAAAGGCAATACTCCATTACATTTAAAATCGACCAGTGGATCGTTTAAATCGCTGATTTTCAGGTTAAAACCAAATGGTTTTCCACCAAAACTACCCTGGAAATCGGCAATTTCAAAATTACCCGAACCGTCGGGTTTGGCGTTGTAGGCTGCGCGAAATGACACGTTTGTTAAGGCACTTTGCAGTTTTTCGGAATTGACCTTGCCATCGCGCAAGCGCACTTCAAAACGCACATCGGGCTGGTCTTTTTTGCCCAAACGTCCTTGTACCGTACCCGAACAGGAATAAGCGCCGGTGCTTTGAAAATCGCGAAAATACTGGTGGTAAGCACCGGGTAACAGGTTGGCAATCATGGAAATATCCCCTTCCTGGCTGGCCAATTTCAGGTTGAGTTCTGTGTAATCGGGTTGGGTTACAGCGATACCATCCATGGCAAACGTATTGCCGCCGACGCTCAATTCTACCCGTTGCAAATCGTACAGGCCTTTTTTAACATCCACGGCCAGCACGGCATCGTAATTCAATTGTTCGCCTGCGAGGTAGCGGCTGCTGTCGGAATCGAAGCGGATAATTTTAAGATTGGCCTGGCTGGAAAGGGCGTATTGTTGTGCCGAAAAATTACCGGCAACATTGGCTTGTTTGACGATCATTTCCAGGGTTTGGCGGGTAAGTTGATTGTCGTACAAGATGGCCATATTGACCATTTCGGCGTTTTCAAGTGCCAGGCGCAGGGTACTTTCCCCGGCAGGTGTGTTGCCGGGCGTGGGTTTGCTTTCTTTAAAAATGGCATTGTTGGCCTTGCCTTGGGCATTCACGACCACCCGTACGGCCCCTTCGCTGATGCGCACGGTGTGAATTTGCACCTGTTCGCCGAGCAAACTCATCAAATCGAAGCGAAAAGACAGGGTTTCAGCCACCAGCAAGTAGCCGCCCTGGGCATCTTTGAGTTTTACATTATAACAATCGACCGAAGCAGACGGAAAGCCGGACAGTAACGACAGGCGGGTGTCGCCCACTTTCAATTCAGTTTTGAGGCCTTTATTGATTTCGGCGATCAGTTGATCGGTAATTTGTCGGTCAAAGAAACCGGCAATAAGCACCAGGGCCAGCAGTGGAAGCCCCACAATCAGGAGCATACCGATAAATAGACGGCGCAGCCAACGCCATTTTTTGCGCGGCTTCAAATAGGGTGGTGGGGTCGGAGTGCCGGGTGGTGGCGCAGAAAAGTCGGGATTGCGGTGAAAAGCGTCGGGCGTATCGGTAGGGAGCATGATATCGTGTTGAATGCTGGATATGGACGTAAAATTACAAACAAAATCTGTTGAAAGCTGTGCGTTTTGGCTGCAAACCTTAGTTTTTCTCTTTTCTTTGCTCCTAAAAAATTGGCAAACGCATGCAAAAACTCAATCCGTATTTAGTTTGGCTGTTGGTCGCTGCAATTGTAGCACTGGTAGGTTATTATTTTTCCGACATCGTCGTGTACATCCTGATTGCGTGGGTGTTGTCGATGCTCGGCCGGCCCTTGATGATTTTTTACATGCGGCGTTTGCGGGTAGGTAATTGGCGTATGAGCGCAGGCATTGCTTCAATACTTACCATTTTGACCTTTTATAGCGTTTTATTGGGCATATTGATGTTGTTTTTGCCAACCATTGTAGCGCAGGCGCGTAATTTGGCTAGTGTTGATTTTCAAACGATCGGGGCAAAATTGCAAGGTCCGTTTTACAGTTTAGATGCGCAGTTGCATAAATTAGGCATGTTGGCGCCGGGCGAATCGCTGGCGACACGCACAGAAATGATCTTGAGTGAATACTTCAAACCGACGTTGCTCGGAGAATTTTTGGGCGGCTTTATCGGGGCGGCGGGCACGATTTTAGTGACCTTTTCAGTGGTAACCTTTATTTTGTTTTTCTTTTTAAAGGAAAACAACCTTTTTGTAGATATCATCCACGCTCTGGTGCCAACCGAAGTAGAGCCGAAGGTACGCAGGGCGGTACAAGAGTCGAGTGAAATGCTTACGCGCTATTTTGGCGGCTTGGCCATGCAGTTGTTGATTTTTGCCGTGCTGGTTAGTTTTTTCCTTTGGATATTGGGGGTGCAAAATGCCTTATTGATCGGGGCATTTGGCGGTATTTTCAATGTGATTCCTTATATTGGCCCTATTTTAGGGATGGTTTTTGGTACTTTTATCACCATTACGTCCCATTTGGACCTTGATTTTGCCTTGATTATTCCCTTGATCATCAAGGTAATCGCCACCTTCTTTGTAGTGCAGGTGATTGATAACAGTTTGTTGGGGCCGATTATTTTCTCCAAAAGCGTGCAAGCACATCCGCTCGAAATATTTATCGTAACCCTGATGGCGGCCAATGTAGGGGGCGTGGCTGGTATGGTCGTAGGCATTCCGGTGTATACCATTATGCGGGTGATTGCGCGTAATTTTTTTAGTCGCTTGAAATTAGTACAGCGGCTTACCGATCACCTCGACGAAGATTAACCCTTTAAACTGTTCCGCAACGTGATGAAATTCTGGATACTTACCTTGTTGTTTTTGGTGCAAACGGTGTTGTCTGCACAACAGGATACCAATTTGTTGATTCGGCCGGAGCGTTTGCTGGAAAAAGACATCAATCGCAAAGACATTGGTCGCAATACAGCACAATCGGTGAGCGCAACCCGCACCTTGGAAGAAATTGACAAACTGCCGTTCACGGTGTGGGTCATTACGGCCGAAGAAATTGCGCTGTATGGCATGGTGACCCTGGGCGATGTATTGCGTGCAGCACCGGGCATACGTGTTTCGCAGCCGGGCAATGCCATCGAAGGCGAAACTTTTCTGATGCGCGGGCTTTCGGGCAATGAATACGTGAAAGTACTCATCAATGATGTGCCGGTAAAGCCTTCCCTAGCGAAAGGTATGCCCATTGGCGCACAATTACCTATCCGGCAAGCCGAGCGCATTGAGGTGTTGTACGGTCCTGCCGGCTCCATTTATGGCAATGAGGCTTGTGCCGGGGTGGTCAATATTATTTTGAAAGAAACCGAACGTCCTATTTTTACCCAGGCCGATTTGAGTTTTGGCAAATATGGGTACAACAGTTTAGACCTGATGTTTGGCGGAAAATTGGGGAAGGACAAAAAGATACTGCGGTATAGCCTGTTTGGCAGCAGCACGATCCGGGAAGCAACCGATTTATTTCACGATCAAAATATTTATAAAGCCGAAAATTACCTGCCATTTAACCTAGATTCCTCTGTTTACTATACCAACCAAAATTTTCGCCCATCCTCAAATGGGAGCAGCATCCCCGAACTTTCGAAAGTAGCGCACCAAAGCCGCCTTTTTGGCTTTAATTTAGCCTATCGAGGCATGCGGTTCAATTACGAGCGGATGTACCGTTCCGATTATAGTGCGCTGGGGCGCAATACCCTGGCAATGTCCTGGGCCAATCCAGCTGATCAATTGAATGAAAAATTAGAAACCTTTATGTTGGGTTTTACCCGCCAACGAAAACGCTGGACGGTCAATACCAACTTTTCAGCGCAGTTTTATCAGGTTATTAATTCTACGAGTACGCATGTTTTTAGTGAATTAAGTTCCAACTTTTACGCACTCCGAAAGGATGGATTTATCAATGCAGATGATCAGCGTTTAGTCTTTGCGGTGGCGAAATTTCTTTATGACTCCGACCAGCGCTTTAGTTTCAGCCGCAGCTTTGATTCCAGGTTTGAAACCCGACTTAATACCTCGTTGAGTTCTAATTTGTATTTGGAAACCGCCTTGCAGTTAAATGTGGGCGGAGGAACGCCGCTCACTACACAATCCAAGGACCCGCTCAGCGCTGATTTATTTGGCTTTTTAGACTACGCAATCTATGGCGTCCCGTACCTGCCCTATTCAGAGGCAAATGCGGATGCCAATGCGTTTGGACAAATAGAATGGCGTGGCCCGCGTCTTACGCTGATCGGCGGGACTGCGATTAACTATGCCGTTTTTTTAGACGCGCAACCCATCCTGATACCCAGGGGCGCCATGCTTTACCAAATTGATAGTTTTTGGTCTGTTTTTGCAAATTACAGCACCGGATTTCGGCGTCCTACTTTGTACAATATTGCCAATACCATTACTTTTTTGGATACGCTGGGAGAAGTGGCCGCAGGGGAACTATTGCAGGATAACAACCAGGGTTGGTTCCAAAAAACCGAACGTACGGAATCTTACGAAGCGGGTATTCGCTACAAAAAGGTAGGTTTTCGGGCTAATTTATCTGGATTTAGACAGGTGGTCAATAATTATATCCGCCCCAACCAAACTCAAAAATACCTAAATGAATTCGATTTTGTACACCAGCTCACCGGCTACAACAACATTCCCGGGCGCGGCCAGTTGATTTGGGGCCTTCAGGGGCTATTTACCTGGGAAAGTAAAGGCAGTTCCATAGATATTGGTAAAAAATCGACCAAAATACGCAGCAAAACGGAAATATACACCCAGTATTCCCGCGGAAAAGAATGGTTGGGCAATGGCTTGGGCACCACCAATGATGTGTTCAATATGCCGCGCTGGATGGTGCAATTTCGCACCACTTTCCGCAGCGGAAAATTCCAGATGATGCTGGCTTCCAACCGCCAAACTTCCGTATTGAGCAAATCCGCAGCGTACAAAACAGCGTTCCAACTCAAAAATACCATCGATTATTACCCGACTTTTCGCAGTTGGGATATGGTAATGCGGGTGTACCTCGACAACCATTTCGTTGTTTACTTTCAAATGCAAAATATGTTCAACCGGCACTTCGCGGGCCTGGACGCGTACGGAACCCCACAAGACCTGCAATTTAACCCGCAACAGGGCCGAATTTGGCGATTGGGTGTTAATTATAGCATGAATTAAAATCCGTGCATGAACTTAACACTAGGGATTGCGTTGGATTATCGACCTTGCATCCGGAATTTACCTCTTTATTATGAATCTATCTGATCTTTCTCTTAGTCGGCCGGTTTTGGCCACCGTTGCTTCCATCCTTATTGTCGTTTTTGGTGCGATCGGCTATAGTTACCTCGGTGTCCGCGAATACCCGGCCATTGATCCGCCCAATATTACGGTCCGGACCAACTACACCGGCGCCAATGCGGATGTCGTGGAAAGTCAGATTACCGAACCGCTCGAAAAAGCCATCAACGGAATTGCCGGTATTCGGGCCATTTCCTCGCAGTCGGCCCTGGGTGCGAGCGTTATTACCGTGGAGTTTACCCTCGGCATCGACCTGGAGCAGGCAGCCAACGACGTGCGCGATAAAGTAAGCCAGGCATCGCGGAACCTCCCGCAGGATATTGACGCACCGCCCGTGGTACAAAAAGCCGATGCATCGGGCGATCCGATCATTTTTGTGCCCATTCAGAGCAATACCCGCAATATTGTTGAATTGAGCGATTATGCGGAAAATGTCATTCTCGAAAAAATTCAAACCATTCCAGGGGTTTCCGGGGTCAATATTTTTGGTCAAAAACGCCCTGCCATGCGCCTTTGGATGGATCCGGTGCGCCTTACGACCTATAAACTGACCGTCCAAGACATCCAAAATGCCCTCGGCCGCGAAAATGTAGAACTCCCAGCCGGTAAAGTGCGCGGCGATGTCACCGAACTTACGGTGAAAGCTTATGGCCGCCTGACAACCGAGGAGGAGTTTAACAATATGATTATCAAGCAAACAGCGGGTCAAACGATTCGCTTGCGCGATGTAGGTGAGGCGGTGTTAGGTCCGGAAGACGAAGAATCGGGTGCGCGCCGCAACAATGTGCAGGGCTTGAGTTTGGCGGTAGTACCGCAACCGGGTTCGAATTATATTGAAATTGCGGATGAATTTTACCGCCGTTTTGAACAAATTAAGAAAGACTTGCCACCCGATATCATTATTGCGATCGGGGTTGATAAATCCAAATTTGTACGCCGCGCCATTTCGGAAGTGGAAGAAACCTTGGCCATTGCAATTGGCCTGGTGGTCCTGATTATTTTCCTGTTTTTCCGCAACTGGGTTATTGCCTTGCGTCCGCTGATTGACATCCCGGTTTCGTTGATCGGGGCGTTTTTCATCATGTACATGTTTGGATTCAGTATCAATGTATTGACCTTGCTGGCCATTGTACTGGCAACGGGCCTGGTGGTAGACGATGGCATTGTGGTGACGGAGAATATTTTTAAAAAGATGGAGGCCGGGATGGATAAGTACACGGCTGCCCGGGAAGGCACCCGTGAAATCTTTTTTGCCGTCATCAGTACCAGTATTACGCTGGCGGTGGTATTCATTCCGGTGATTTTTTTACAGGGCTTTACGGGCCGTTTGTTCCGCGAGTTCGGGATTGTTGTAGCAGGCGCGGTGTTGATTTCGGCTTTTGTATCGCTCACCCTTACGCCTGTTTTGAACGTAAAATTGGGTGGAAATGCCAAGCATGGCTGGTTTTATTACGCTACCGAGCCTTTTTTCCGGGGCATGGAGCGGGCTTACGGCAACGCCTTGCGCAGTTTTTTGCGGTATAAATGGTTGAGTATGGCCATATTGGTGGGCTGTTTTGCGATCATCTGGGTGTTAAATCAAACTATTAAAAGTGAGTTGGCGCCCCTGGAAGACCGTTCGCTCATTCGGGCCAATATTTCTGCGCCGGAAGGCACCGACTTTGATCGCACCGAACGGGTGATTATGGATATTGCGCAGGTGGCGATGGACAGTGTACCTGAAAATGAAATGGTGTTTGGCATTACCGCACCGGGACGTTTTACGGCCGGGGGCACCAATACGGGCTTTATCAGCATTCTTTTGCCGGATAAAGACAAACGCGAACGTTCGCAGCAGGAGATTTACGACCAGTTGTTGCGCATTTACAAGCGGTATTCGGGTGCGCGTGTGTTCCCCAACCAGGAACAAACGATTTCGACCAGCCTGGCTTCCGGTTTTGGATTGCCCGTACAGTTCGTCTTGCAAAACCTCGATTTTGCAAAATTGCAGGAAAAAGTGCCCCAATTCATGGACGCTGCCCGCAAAAATCCGGCTTTTGCCAATGTGGATGTCAACCTGAAATTTAATAAACCCGAATTACAGGTAGAAATTGACCGTTTGCGCGCCGCCGAATTGGGCATCAATGTGTTCGACGTAAGCCAAACCCTGCAACTGGCGCTTTCGGGCCGCCGATTTGGTTACTTTATTCAAAATGGCAAGCAGTATCAAATCATTGGGCAGGTAGACCGCTCCGACCGCGACGAACCTTTGGACCTCGCGGGCCTATACGTGCGCAACATACGCGGGGAAATGGTGCAACTCGACAATGTGGTGCGTTTTACCGAAAACAGTAGTCCGCCAACGCTCTACCACTATAACCGTTATAAAAGTGCCACCATCAGCGCTTCCCTGGCCCCCGGCAAAACCCTTGGAGAAGGTATTGAGGCCATGGAATCCATTTCTAAAACTGTACTGGATCCGTCCTTTCAGACCGATTACAGTGGTGCTTCCCGCGACTTTAAAGAAAGCAGTGGCAATACTTCTTTTGCCTTTTTATTGGCTTTGGGCCTGATTTACCTTATTTTAGCGGCCCAGTTTGAGAGTTTCCGCGATCCGTTTATCATTATGCTTACCGTACCGCTTGCGATCGCGGGTGCCTTGTTGAGCCTGTATGCCACCGGCAATACCCTCAACATTTTCTCCCAAATCGGGTTAATTATGCTAATTGGTTTGGTCACGAAAAACGGGATCTTGATTGTGGAGTTTTCCAATCAAAAACGCATGCTGGGCATGGACCGATTGACGGCGGTGCAGGAAGCGGCGCAGGCACGTTTGAGGCCTATTTTGATGACCACGCTGGCGACGGTGCTGGGTGCCTTGCCGATTGCATTGGCCTTAGGTGCGGCTGCCACTTCTCGGATTCCGCTCGGGGTGGTGATTGTGGGCGGTTTGTTGTTCTCGCTGGTGTTGACGTTGTTTGTAATTCCGGCGGTGTACGCGATTTTGTCTAAAAAACAATACCGTAACGTGGAAGAAATTCCGGCCGAAACGGCTGAATAGGTGCGCATACCTACAGTGCGCGCCGCTTGGTTTTGTGCATGGCCTTCGGCCTAAATGATTGAAAATCAGCGCTCGGCATAATACTAAATGCTGCCTTTTAGGCGGCGTTTGGTATATATCGTAACTCAAAGCGTGCACCTTTCAATATGCTGAAACATGCGTAAAATTTGGTATTTAGGCTTTATCTGTTTGGTATGGAGTCATGTACTCACCGGCCAACAAATTTACGAGGTCATCAACACCGGCACAAGCACTATTTGGTTGCTCGATGCAGGCAATTGTACGCGCACAGAAATTGTTTCGAACATTTCTCCCGATATCGATGATTTCGTGGAAATACCCGGCGGCAGTTTTTTAATGGTCAATAGCCCCAATAGTGCCCAGGCCGACTTCTATTCAATAGATCCCGCGAGCGGTGCGACGACGTTACTTTTATCGTTTCCGGTCGCCTCTGGCAGTAGCCCCAGTCGCTTGCTTTTAGTGAGCCCTACCGAAATATTATGGGCGGTTCGAGGGCGTTTTTATATTTTCGACCTGACGAACAATACCCTGACCCTGGTGGCTACTTACCCTCCAACAGCTTTTGTCTGGCATTTATTTACGTACAATGGGCAGATCTATTACAGTGAAGAAAGCATCGGCAGTTCTTTCAACCAAAGTATGTACACCATTTCCCTCACTCCTACCTTTACACGGACTTTCCTTGCAACCGTGCCCGATGATTGGATAGAACTTGGTAATATAAGGGACATCGCGGAGGCTTGCGATCAGTTATACTCCGGGGGAAGTATGCAAATGTTTAATTATAATCTGGATAACTATACTACGAGTATTCACTGTTCCTGGCCAGGTGGCGGTACAACCGTTGTGCCGGTAGCGCCCGTATTGGCGGGGGCAAGCGGCCCTGCCTGTGGCTGTACCACCGATGCTGGCACCTGGAATTACAATATCACCAACAACTACTTTGTGGACGTTTGTGCAGGCGGTATTATAGACCTGCCACATAGCGGCGACCAAGTACTTACCGCTGGACAGAATTTATCCTTTGCGCTTTATGCCTTACCGTTTATCGGCGACCACTATTACGAATACCTTACCTCGCCCAATCTGCTATATGTATATCCGTCCGAGCAACTGAATTTTTTACCCGGCATTACCCAGGTGAATCAACTATATTTAATCATACCGATCGCGAGCGACGCGCCACCGGGAAGTTTTAATCTTGACGACCCCTGCAGGGATCTTCAAGAACCCATTTATGTGCGTTGGCTTACGCCGACCGTTAGTTTTACAGAGATCAATCCTGTAACATGCGGTACGGGTTGCCGTACCCTACAGCTTACATTCCAAGGATCGCCACCTTATACCCTCACGTATTCGGTCAATCCTTCGGTCAATGGGGTATTACAAACGTTTACGCAAACGTTCACCTCCAGCAGTGGCACCATCGTGGCTTGTCCGCCTGCTGGATATGAGGGTACTATGGAAGTGAAAGCACTCAGTTTAACCGACAGTGGAGACTGTACTTGTAATTAACGGACCGCTAAACACCCACAACGCCCAACCCAAACAGGGCAAAATCGTACTTTACCGGATCCTCCGGATCGAGCTGGCGCAATTGGGCGCTGAGTTCGAGTACCGTGCGCCAGTCTACCTGCGTGCGTTCCAGCAAACCGAGTTGGCGTGCCACTCTTTCCACATGTACATCCAATGGAATGAGTAATTGACTCGGCCGAATGCGTTGCCAGGCACCAAAATCGACCCCTTTTGGGTCTTTGCGCACCATCCAGCGCAAAAACATGTTGAGTCGTTTGCAGGTAGAGCCGCGTTCGGGGGTGGCCACGTGCTTGCGGGTGCGCTCGGGCGCGTATGGGTGGTCAAAAAAATCGCGGTGAAAACCAACCAACGCATTTTCCACTGTAGGATCATCCGCGTGCAGATGCCGGGCAAATGCATGCTCCAAGGAAGCCTGTTTGCGGTAATATTGTTGAAAAAACTCCAGGAAATAGAGGGTATCCAGGGACTGAAACGTGCGGTGTTTGAAAGATAAAAAACGCGCCCGATCGGATTCCTGGTGGTTTTGGATAAAGTCGTAGGGCGCATCATCCATCAAGGCGCAGAGTTTGTTGGCACTCTGAATAATGCTTTTTCGGTTGCCCCAGGCCAGCATGGCTACCCAAAAACCAATGATTTCGCGGTCTTGCAGGCCCGAAAAACGATGGGGCACCGAAATCGGATCATCGGCAATAAAGTCGGCGCGGTTGTAGCGGGCCACGGCAGCATCCAGAAATGCTTTGCGTTCGGATGCCTGGGGCCATATAATTTGCAGCGATTTATCCATGTACTTGCAAACGCCGCTGGGCCAGTGCCGCCACATATTTTCCGATAATATCAAACTCAATATTCACCTGTTCGCCCGCGCGGAGGTTTTTGAAATTGGTAAATTCCCAGGTGTACGGAATAATGGCCACCGAAAAATAATCAGCGCCGGGTGCTACTACAGTCAAACTGACGCCGTTTACACAAACAGAACCTTTGTCAACCAGCACCTGGTCGGGCATTGTATCAAATTTGAACGTATATTTCCAGGAACCGCCTTGCTCCAGCACTTCCGTACAACGCGCCACCGTATCCACATGTCCTTGCACAATATGGCCATCAAGTCGGTCGCCCAGGGCCATGCACCGTTCTAGGTTTACTTGTCCGCCGATTTCCCAAGATCCAAGTTTGCTCCGCTGCAAGGTTTCTGCCACTGCTGTGACCGCGTGGTGGTGGGGCGTGCAGGCAACCACCGTGAGGCAAACGCCATCGTGGCTTACACTTTGATCGATTTTGAGTTCCGACGCAATCGGACTTTCAATGGTAAACGTTATGTTGGAGCGATCCTGTTCAATGTTGCGGACCGTACCCAGGGCTTCAATAATGCCAGTAAACATACAAATGGATTTAGGCTGGAAATTCGACAAAGTTACGCGGCGTTTCGTAGAGTCGGATGTGCAAATCGAGTATTTCAGGAAGTTTTGCGCGCAAAATTTGCCAAATCACCACACACATATTTTCGGCCGTCGGGTTGAGGTCGCGAAATTCAACGGTATCCAGGTTGAGGTTTTTATGGTCGAACCGCAGTTCAATTTCCTGCTTGATCAGGTCGGCCAACCAGCCCAGGTCGATCACCATGCCCGTTTCCGGATCAATATCACCGCTTACTTTTACTTCTAATTCGTAATTGTGTCCATGCCAATTGGGGTTGTTGCAAAGGCCAAAAACTTCCTGGTTTTTTTGGTCAGACCAGCTGGGATTGTGCAAACGGTGTGCAGCATTGAAATGCGCTTTTCGGATAACGGCAACTTTCATGATGAAAAAACTTAAAAATAGAACAAAACAGGAATGTCGATTGCGTACGGGTTTCCAAACACGGAATCGCTCAGAATGTTGAGGAGGGGTTTGTTTTAAAAGATATTTATAAAAAAACAGCCGTTGCGCGCGCGGCACAACGGCTGTTATATCAACTAAACAACCATCAAATTACTGAACATCCCAAAATACGCGTTCTGACAGATCCGCTTTTTGACTTGGAGCGTTGGTATTCAAGTCAATTTCTACTTGTGGATAGTACAAAGAACGGGGTGTGGTAGCAAACAGGGCATTGGTTGGCGCTGAAATAGCGGGGAAACCGGTACGACGCCAGTCGGTCCAAGGTTCCATTACTACGCCGTAGTTGGCCACAAATTTCTCTTCAATAATTTTGCGTACTTTTTCTGCTTCAGTACCGCTCAGGGTGCCATTCGCAGCGATGTAGGCATCAATTTGCGCCGTTGGTACACCTGCTGCCGACATGGAAGCGCGAATACCCGCCTGGTAAAAGGCTTCAGCATCGCCGGTTGCGCCATATACGGCTGCTTCTGCGCGAATAAAGTTGTATTCGGCAAATGTCAGCATGCGGATCGGCGCAGTACCATTATAGGTGTAGTCGGTGTTTTTGATCGAACCATCGGCTTGAGGTACCACTGCTACCGCATTGGTTGTATCGCCACGCAGGTAGGTGTGCATACGCGAGTACTTCACAGACGGTGCATCACCGCCTTTTGCACCGGCAAAGCTGGCGGCATCAAACGGACGGGTGAATGGGAACGGTGTAAAGAAACGCGGCCGACGT
>Ga0247844_1000887_pt1 | contig 59557 bp, 36 predicted proteins | sample LaCtaG_FD_192421 | JGI IMG/M metagenome (GOLD analysis project Ga0247844, IMG submission 192421) | Freshwater microbial communities from meromictic Lake La Cruz, Castile-La Mancha, Spain - LaCruzMarch201714.5m_1 | ecosystem: Environmental > Aquatic > Freshwater > Lake | place: Spain: Castile-La... | reverse complement strand
TCCCCGGTTCGATTCCGGGTCCAGCCACTCCCCCATTCTATCAGGGTTTTCGGGCGAAAATAGCCTTCAATTTCACAACCTGAAAAACCTCTATCTTGCAATCATCCTGCAATCTTTGGGGTCCAAATACAGAGCTTCTAGTGCGGTATTGAGCGCTGATGAAAAAATCATAGCGAATGCTCGAAGTTCTGAAGAATCTCATTTTGTGGCCTTGTGGTCTTTTTTTTCTTAGAAAACACGGCACCAGGCAGCGATTATATGGGGGAGCTACTTTACGTTTTAGGCCAAAGGAAGCCGCTCAGCGTTTGAACTAAAAAGCCAAAGACGACTGCGAGATACCTACCTTAGTCCAGCACTCTTGGCAGGGTTGATTCAATACACCATTCCCGACAAACCCAACAGCCGTCTGCAAAAATACCGCCTCACGGAAAAAGGCCGGGGATTCGCAGCCACATTGAATCCTCCGTAAACGTTGCACTCACGGGGCAGGAACAAAACCACACGCGCAAATTCATCATCGGAACCTCACCAAAAATAAAATAAAAATTCCTCCGTGGTTCGTTCCGAGTGAACCTAAGCAAGTCTGGCTTGGGCTAATCTGTCGATGGTCGCGGATTCCGCGTTGGCACCCCTGAAAACTAAACTCTAAAAACTTCTTTATGCTCCTTTGGAAACGCACAGTCCGCACCGCTTTCCATCGCGCCCAGCAGCGCGGTCGCCAATTGCGCCCATAGCTCAGTGGATAGAGCACCGGTCTCTAAACCGGCTGTCGATGGTTCGATCCCATCCGGGCGCGCACCCTCTCGAAGTCCTTCTAAAGCCACTCTGCGAGATGTTTCGCAACCTTCATGTTTCCCTCCACTTTCGGCAGCGGGCGGCGGATTTTGGGGTTATTCGGCAGGATTTTTGTGAGCGTGGCGTGAACGCTGAAAACAAGAATCGGGTAGCGTTTTTGAGCCGCCCCACCCTCCATGAAACTCGATGGTCTGGCGCGAGTCGATGTCCCCGAGATCGACCACGAAGCTTTCCGTGAAGCCATCATCAACGCTTTTTGACACCGCGATTACCGAGATCCCGAAGAAGTCCGCATCGCAATTTTCCCCGACCGTATTGAGGTGCAAAATCCCGGCAAACTCATGGAAGGCGTCACCCTGCGCACACTCAAAACCGCCAAAGTCTCACGCCGCCGCAATTCACTTATCGCCGACCTGCTCCGCCGAATCCACCTCATCGAAGCCTGGGGCCGTGGCATCCCTCTGATTATTGAAAAAGCCCCCCCACGCCCGCTTCTCTGAAATCGCAGGCGTCTTCATCACCGAGTTTCCTCGCCCACTGGCCGCTGGGGATTCTGTTAGAAAATCCTTACTGCGGTCCGATGCCACAGGGCAAGTCAGCGAAGAGGTGAAGCAACTTCTTGCCATCGTTGGGAAAGAAATGTCCCGGCAAAAAATCCAATCTGCACTAACTTTGCGAAGACGCGAAAACTTTGAAGCTCGCTACCTAAAGCCTACCCTAGAGGCGCCCTCTATCGAACGCACTATTCCCGAAAAAACCCAACAGCCGCCTGCAAAAATACCGCCTCACGGAAAAAGGCCGGGAATTCACAGTCGCAATTAATCCTCCGGCTATTTTAGATTTTTTTAAATGCTAAGATTTGAACGAGAGTTGGAAATCCGATTTTAGAAATGAGCTACAGTTCTGCATTGGACGCGACAACGGCAGTTAGCCTCATGAGCGAACGCAGAGAATACGACCTTGCCTCCCAACTCTGACGCGCAGGCACAAGTATTGGCGAGAATATCGAAGAGGACGAAGCCGCTCAAAGTATAGCCCATCCAAAAAATGGTGCTGGATTGGTGAAATCACAACCATGGCGGCAAATCCTGCCACACTCATGCCCCAGCCATCAAAAGCCGCGAGTATTGCCTGCCGCTTGGCAAGCGGCGTGCGCACTCGCCCCAGACTGTCCTGCTTGAGAATTTCCCCTGCTGATAACAACGATGCTGTAGATGTCATAGCCTCCAGACTAAGACACCTCCACTACCTACGGTAGGTGGTGCTCGGCGCAACGCTTAAAAAAGGGCGGCGTAGATGCCGCAAGTGTCGAGGCATTCGCCTACAAGTCAAATTTGCCACTGCCATTCTCAATGAAGACCGCGAGATGTGTGAAAACCAAATTCCGAACGAGGTGCCGGTGGATTCGATGGAGAAAGCGCTGCGACCATTCGTGGTTGGGAGGGCGTTAGTGACATGGGCATTTAATATTTTTTCGGGAGGCGCTGGGCGCTGTTCTGGCTCTTAAGACAAAGCTCGGCCGCACGGAAGGCATGCGATTGAGTCATGGCTTTTTCCGTGCCATGGAGACAGTCGAGAATGAGTTCGCCAAAGAAGGGGAAACCTACATTCCCCGCACAGGGAATGCGGTGCTCGCCTTTGGAATCGACGAGCAGGAGCTGGTCGGCGCCATTGGATGTCCCGATGTCTGTGTATTTGCGCAGCTCGATGTAGCCTTGCGTTCCGAGGATAAGAAGTCGACCGTCGCCCCACGTGCCAAGGCCGGCGGGCGTGAGCCAATCAACCCTGAAGTAACCCGAGGTGCCGTTGTCGCCGATGAGGCTGCATTCGCCGAAGTCCTCGAGTTCGGGATAAGCGGGATTCGCCACATTGCCGACGGCAGAGTGAGCGATCTGTGCATTTTGGGCGCCGGTGAAAAAAAGGAATTGCTCGCACTGGTGGCTGCCGATGTCGCAGAGGATGCCGCCGTATTTTTCCTTTTCAAAAAACCAGCCTGGTCTGGCAGGGGCGTTGAGTCGGTGTGGGCCTGTGCCGAGGGTTTGAACGACTTGTCCAATGGCCCCTGCGGCGATCAACTGTCCGGCCCGCACAGCGCATTCGACATGGATGCGCTCGCAATAGTAGACGGCGTATTTCCTTCCCGTGGCATCGCAGGTTTGGCGGGCCTGCTCGAGCTGGTCGAGGGTCGTGAAGGGCGTTTTGTCGGTGAAGTAGTCCTTGCCTGCATCCATAACCTGGCACCCGAGCGGTCCGCGTTCGTTGGGAACGGCGGCCGCAGCGACAAGCCGGACTTCCGGGTCGTCCAGAATTTCTTCAAGCGCGCGTGCCGGGCGGGCCTGCGGAAATTTTTCCACAAATGCACGCACCCTTTCGGGAAAGGGATCGAAGACCCACTTAATATCGGCCCCAGCCTCGACCAGCCCGTTACATTGGCCGTAGATATGCCCGTGATCAAGATGCGTCGCGGCCATTACAAATTCGCCAGCCTTGCAAACCGGCGAGGGTTTGCCCACGGGGGCGTGTGTCATTCCATCGGATGAGCTCATTTTTTTAAGATTCGCAAACAGTTTCAGCCAGATACCGGAACGACTGGGCCAGTGAGTCCACGGGGTCGCCCGGGGTTGTGTCTTGCTCGACGATGAACCACTGGCACCCGGATTTTTCGGCTGCCTCAATGATGCGCGGGAAGTTGAGGTTTCCGGCACCGACCTCGCAGAAACACGGGATGTTCTCGTGATTGACGACAAAATCCTTCAGATGAATCAAGGGAAGGCGGCCTTTGAGTCGTTCGCACCAATCCACGGGATCACCTCCACCGTATTGCACCCAGTAGGTATCTGGCTCGCCCTGCAAATGCGGCGCCCCGTCAAAGATCCTCTCGAGGATCGTTCGGCCCTCAAGTTTTCGGAATTCCTGATGGTGGTTGTGGTAGCAGAGTCCCAGGCCATGCGAGGCCAGCAAAGCAGCAGAGGCTTCGAGACCGGAAATGAGACGTAGAACGCTTCCAGGATCCCCAAAATCGACTCCTGCCGGAAAGGGATAGGCTGTGTATTGGCAGCGCAATTTTTGCAAACGCTCCACCACGGACCGAGGATCATTCAGAATCTTATCTCCGGACTCGTGCGTCGCACAGCAGACGAGTCCCTCGCCATCCAAGATCTGAAGCAGTTCGTCTTCAGCAATCAGCCCCATGCCGCTGACCTGAACGGCTTGGTAGCCCACAGCGCGAATGCGGCGGAGGGTGGCTGCAATTTCCGCCGGGGTCTTGAGAATATCCCGGCAAGTGTAAAGTTGGGCTGCGAGTTGGGTGGTTTTCATTTTTAAACTTTGCGCGGGGAGTCTTTCAGTCGTGCGAGGAGCTTGGCAAAGCGGGGTGCGGAGAGTGGAAGTTCTACGCTGCAATCCTCGAAGCTCGAGAGCAGAATCGCATTGGCGAGTTCCACCGAGTGAATCCCCTCTGCGGCGGGCGACAAGAGGGTCTCTCCCTTCAGGATCGCATTGATGAAATTTTTGAGAATGCCCACATGTTGCTCCCCACGGTGCGAAGGCAGGGGAATCGAAACATTCCAAACCGGCGGGGCGCTGAACTTCTCGGCCGTCGTGCGACTGAATTCCGTGGCAGGAACCTCGTTGCGGCGAAATTCCATGCGTCCATCCTCAACGACAACCCGACCGCGCTCGGCGGCGACCTCCAAGCGGTTTGTGCCCGGAGCCTCCCCGGTGGAGGTAATGAAAACACCCGTCTTGCCATCCGGGTATTCAAAATAAGCGGTGACGTCATCTTCAACCTCGATCTTGTGATAGCGGCCCAGTTGGCAAAAGCCGCGAACCTTTGAAGGCATTCCAAAAATCCATTGGAAGAGGTCAAGGTTGTGCGGGCATTGGTTGAGCAAAACACCCCCACCCTCACCTTTCCATGTCGCGCGCCAACCACCATGGGCATAGTAGGCTTCGGTTCGAAACCAATCAGTGACTGTCCAATTGATGCGCCGAACCTGGCCGAGCTCACCGGAGGTCACCAACTGGCGGAGCTTTTGATAGATCGGGTCGGTGCGCTGATTGAACATGGCTGCAAAAACCTGATCCGGCCCACGATGGGCGGCGAGCAACCGGAGGGCGTCCGCCTTGTGAACAGAGATAGGCTTTTCAACAAGGACATGGAGGCCGGCTTTCAATGCGGCGATTCCCAAAGCGGTATGGTCATAGTGCGGAGTGCAGATGAGCACGGCATCGATCTTTCCAGAGCGAAGAAATGAGGCGGGGTCGGAAAAAAACGGGACTGCGGGAAAGGCAGCGGCAGCTTCCGTGTTCTGGTCACAGATGGCCGTGAGTTCGCAGCCGGGAACTTGCCCGTTGAGAATCGAGCGCGCGTGGGACGTCCCCATGAGGCCAATACCCAAAATACCGAGACGCACAATGCCGGAGGTAGGGGAAGAAGGAGCTTTCATAGTATCAATGAGCATGAGCTTCGGGAATCCACTTACAAGTTGAATTCGGGCCCGTTTACTTCCCTCTCCGCCCTGTAAGCCCTGGCAAGAAGCGAAATCGGGTGTGCGACTTCGAGAGTGCGGCCGGCGCGTCGGGCGCCGTCAATAAGTTGAAGGTGACAACCGGAATTGGCTGTCGCGACGGTAACAACGCCGGTGGAGAGGATGTTTTTGAGTTTCCGTTCCTGCAGGTCGCGGCCATCTCTGGTTGCGTGATGTTGTAGATTCCCGCGCTCCCGCAGCACCAAGCTGATTCTGGGAGTTCGACGAGTTCGAGTCCGAGAATCGATTTTAAAACCTCGCGCGGTTGCATGGTGATCTTCTGCCCGTGGCAGGCCTCGTGGTAGGTGACGCGGCGGGGCGTGGCTGTTGTCTGGGGTTGGCGGATTCCGATTTCCGAAAGGAATTTGTGAATATCCTTAAGCTTTGCCGACCATTGCGCAGCCTTTTTGTGGTAGGCGGCATCGCTTTCAAGGAGGTGGCCATAGGTTTTGAGATGGGATCCGTAACAAGCAGCGTTCGTGATGATGGCGTCGAGATTTTCCAGATCAAAAGAATCGATCAATCGGCGCGCAAGGTCACTGGCCGTTTCCAGTTCGCCATTGTGGGCATGGAGCGAACAGCAACAAAGCGTCTCCTTGGGCTGTTGCGCTCCATTTTTGCGGCATCGTAGGTCTGACAGGTCGGGAGACACATGCCGCAATGCATGCACTGCTGGAGACTGGGGTAGTCCAGGTCTTTGAGGCCTGCGTGCGATGGGGCGAGTGACTCGCTAAACATCCAACTTCCAGCAGGGAACTTTTAGCGCTCAAGTCTCAACGCTCAACTTTTTATGAGGATTCGAGATCATTTTCTAAAATTTGACTTTACGCGTAACGATCTGAGAAAGCTACAACATCAAAATCACTACTTTAATGACCAAGTGCCTCTCCAAATTCACTGTCGGCGATACCGTCGTTCGCTTCGACACACTCGTAGATAACAAGGGAGCGCCGCAACTCTCGCTTTATCCGAAATCGCTCCCACCGGTGAAGCACCGAGAGTTCCTGCCGCCGGATGTCGAGATCGTTGGTCTGCCTGCAATGTGGCAGCCCATTCGCGCATGGTCGCTCGATGCGCTGGTGCAGATCAAGTGCATGGAGGATATTTATGGCGGATGCTTTTCCCAAGGTCGCACGATGCGCGCGGGTCACTCCACCGCCATTCTCGAATTCATCGGTCAAAAGGTGCATAAGAAAAACGGCGACACCAGCGTCATCACCACGCTCAAGCATCCTTCGGGACTGCACTGCGAGCACCGGCTTTCCTGGCGGGGGCATGTGCCCGTATTTTCGAGTCGGGTAAAAGTTCGCAATGCAGGTAAAAAACCAGTCACCCTGGAAATGCTCAGCAGTTTCTCGCTTGGCGGCATGACGCCTTACGCTCAGGACGATGCGCCTAACCGTTTGCTGGTGCATCGCTACCGCTCCTCCTGGAGCGCCGAGGGCCGCCTCGATAGCCAAGCCATAGAGAACTTGCATCTTGATCGTTCATGGAGTGGCTACGGCATCGCCTGCGAACGCTTTGGACAAGTCGGCTCGATGCCGGTGCGCGGATTTTTCCCCTTTGTTGCGCTTGAGGATCGTGAGGAAGGCGTGCTCTGGGGGGCGCAACTCGCGTGTCCCGGTTCGTGGCAGATGGAAGTGTTCCGCAAAGATGATTTCGTTGCGCTCTCAGGAGGCCAAGCGGACCGTGAGTTCGGCCATTGGTTCAAAACACTGCAGGAAGGCGACGTCTACGAAACTCCGGTTGCGACGCTTGCCTGCATCCAAGGCAACATCGCTCAACTCGCTCAACGACTCACTGCCTCCCAGGAATGCCAATTGGAAAATTTGCCGAAGATCGAAAACGAGCTGCCCATCGTGGTTAACGAATGGTGCACAAGCTGGGGAAATCCGACCCAAGAAAATCTGCTGGCACTGGCCAAGCGCCTCCAAGGAACACCCGCAAAGTATCTCGTTATTGATGATGGTTGGGCCGAACGGCCGGGCGATGGCATCCAGCAGAACGGAGACTGGAACATCAACTGCAAGGCTTTTCCCGATAGTCTCGCAGCAACCTGCAGGGCGATTCGCGAACAGGGGCTCATTCCCGGCATCTGGTTCGAGTTCGAAGTTTGCAACCCGGGCTCGAGGGCCTTTGAACTCACCGATCACCATCTCCAGCGCGATGGACGAGTTTTGCAAGTTGGCAGCCGCCGCTACTGGGACTTCCGTGATCCGTTTACCTTCGATTATCTCACCAAAAAGGTGATTCATGTTTTGCGTGACAACGGATTCGGCTACCTGAAAGTCGACTACAACGAAACCATCGGATTCGGAGTCGATGGCGCGGAATCGCCCGGCGAAGGCTTGAGGCAACACCTCGAAGGCATGCAAAATTTTTTCCGTAAGATGCGTGCGGAGATTCCCGATCTTGTCATCGAGAACTGCTCGTCTGGCGGCCATCGTCTTGAACCTTCGATGATGAGCCTGTGTGCAATGGGATCATTTTCCGATGCCCACGAGACGCGCGAGATTCCGATTATTGCTGCGAACCTCCAGCGCCTCATCCTGCCGCGCCAGTCACAGATCTGGTCCGTGCTGCGCAAGAACGATACCTCACAGCGCCTTACCTACTCGCTTGCCGCCACTTTCCTAGGCCGCATGTGCCTTTCGGGCGAAATCCACGACCTTTCTCGTGCGCAGTGGAAACTCACCGTTTCCGCGATGGAACTCTACCGTCGTGTCTATACGATCAACCGGGACGGACACTCCATTTTTCACGGCGAGACCGGCAAAAACTGGCGTCACCCGCAAGGTTGGCAAGCCGTGCTGCGAACCTCGAAAAATGGCAAGCGCGCCCTGCTCGTCGCCCACACTTTCGGCAAAGCGTTTCCGAAGTTTGTTCAAATTCCTCTCGCCGAAAGCGGTTGGAAAATTGATGAAGTCTGGCCCGAAAAACACGGCTTATCGGCAACCCTCAAAGGCAAATCTTTGCACCTCGACCTCAGTGGAGAGTTCCGCGCCTGCGTGGTCTGCCTGCGTCGGGCTTGAAGTGAACTGCCAAAACAAAAAGCCCACCGATTTCCAGGTCAAGCCGCTTCACTCTACAACCCAATGGTGTTACGAAATGAAAAACTCCAGCCGTTTTTGTCCTGTGACCCGACGAGATGAAAGGCAACTTGAGTAGTTCCAAGTTGGGCTCCTCTTTGACCTCGCGCTTGCGCCCCTTGAAGTGTTTGGCGGTGTGGTTGTAAGAGCTCCCATTCCGTCCATAAAGATTAATTGGAGAGCGGGTGCTCGTAGTGGGGGCGCAGGAGGTCGTCTGGCATTTTCCGGCTTGATGGTGGTTTTGAATTCCACCCGCTGCCGGTGTTTTCAAAGTTCCTCTTAAAATCCGCCCAATTTGCGTTTGCGGTGAACTCGGAGTATTCCAGAAGCACATCGTATGAGCCGGGGCGGGACAGCATTTTTACTACGATGGGAATGAGATCGAGGAAGAAAAGAGTTCCAAAAATCACGAGAAATTGAAAAAGCGCGGCTGCCCATCGGTATTCAAGGGCAGCGTCGCCAACCATTTCGGGTGGAGGAACAAAAATGACTTTGTAAAGGCCAATCGTTTCTTCCATGGGGTCGAACTTGCCTTGGATTTTTTGTTCGAGGCGCTTGATCGGAGGCAAGAAGGTGTCGTCGTGGCGTTGTTGGCTGCGTGCCTGCTCTTCCTCAAGTGCCCGAAGATGTCCAGCAAGCTTCGCTGTTTGCTGAAGGTAGTTTGCATCCAGTTCAGTAATTTTGGAATTGAGCTGATCGATTTTTGTGCGCCTAATACGCTCCCGTTCTTCGGCTTCGTTCACAAAAGATGCGCGTTTCGAGTTGAGGCTGTCGAGATAGAAGTTGCGGTCGCTCAGGCGGGCTGACGACAGAGAATTCTCCAACGAAGCGATTTCACTGCCACTCGTGAGAATCGACGAGTCGAGTTGATCGATCTCCTTCACGACGCGCACATCGCGGAGCTTCAACTCACTCAATCTCGGGCCCGAACCGGGTTTTTTTGCTTCTGGGTAAAATTCGTTCGGCATTCCCAGTTCCTCCCGCGCGATGGCCTCGACAAGCCGACTGTGCATGGCCTCCTCTTTCTCCCGCTTGGCTTGGAGGTTTTGAAGGTTCTGTTTTGAGGCCTCCCATCTGGCTATGATATTGAGTGTTGAGCCGGAGGCGGGGGCGATGAATTCCGGTGCGGAGGCCCTTACCCGTTCCGCCTCCATTTTTTCATCGGCATAGATTTCGGGGTTGATCTGAGCACGCTCGAGCGTGGCCAACTGGGAGTTCAATGATTCGCGTGAGGCTGCATAACTGGTATCCATTTTACGCCTATCCGCTTCGGAACTGTCCCGGATGCGTGTGAGGTTGTCGCGGAGCTCTGCCCGGCCCTTGGATTCCTTGTTGCGAAGTTCATTCAGTTTTCCCTGAAGCTCCGTTTGGTATAGGAAGCGGATGGCAGGTCGGTATTGGTCCAGACAAAATGGGAAGGCAATCGCGAGGCTGATCAAACTGGCCAGAAGCAGTCGGAATATGGCTTGTGTGGCCCTTTTCCACAACGGCTGGAAAGGCCGATACAAGGTAATCAAAATCCTGTCCGTCGTCATGATGACAAAGGCCCAGAGCAGCGAGACAGCGAAAACAGCCAAAAACGGGGGATTTTCAAAACCGCTCTTTGCGAAAAAAAACATGCCAAGAAATGACATCACGGTCGGAACCAAAACAGTCGATCCAAGGATCGCCAGGCGCTCTTGTTCGGAGGCGGGGCATTTTTGGAGTATCTCCCAGCGCGCCCCGGCGAGCCAGAGTAGGAACCGTTGCCATCGCGGCGGCGGGTTGAGGGAGTTACTACCTAAAGATTCACTCGTTGCGGGGAATAGGGTGTCCATGTGACTTTTTATTTATTGAATCTAAATTGGCTACAAGGTTTTTATTCTTTCTTGAAGATCTCCCTCTCTTTGAGAAAAAGGAAGCTAACAAAACATTTATTAAAATATCTTAAAATATTGCTCAAAAATTATCTGCAGAATTTTATAAAACAATTTTGATAATGGAATTTTGCATCTTTCCAAGGCTGTGACCAATAATAATAAGGGCTTTTTATAAGCTCCTCAACAGTCTAATAACTAACTTGTTCACATGCTTTACCGAAAGCAATGTATAAAAATACAAAAGTTAATTATATCAATTACTTTTATAAAACATTTATTTTGGCCTCGAACTTTGACAGCTAAATGTTTTGTTTGTAGTAATAACTTCTATTTCAGCAAATAAAGTCTTTTATGATTTCTAAGAATTTGCAACACAAATAAAGTCGATTCGAGCGCAACCTTTGGGTAACAATCGACTGCAAAACATGAGAAGCACCGCAGTGGTAATTTTGGCGAACCCCGATCGCAGCGAAAAGTTTTGAAGAGCATGTCTTCACCTGCTACAAGCGGTATCTGAAAGTCTCGCAGACGCCCATTGCGAAGACTTAAATATGAAGGGCATAACTCCACAAAATACACTCTATGGCAAAGGTAACACTAAAAGGTGTCTTCAAAAAATATCCCTCGGAAAAAGGCGGTGAGGTAGTCGCCGTTCGCGACTTCAATCTCGAGATCAAAGACAGAGAATTTATCGTATTCGTTGGCCCCTCGGGCTGCGGAAAATCAACCACCCTGCGCATGATCGCAGGCCTGGAAGAAATTTCGAGCGGCAATGTTTTTATTGGTGAGCGTCAGGTGAACGATGTTCCGCCTAAGGATCGAGATATCGCCATGGTTTTTCAAAATTATGCCCTCTACCCGCACATGTCGGTTTACGACAATATGGCATTTGGTTTGAAACTTCGGAAGACACCCAAGGATGAGATTCGCAGTCGCGTGATGGAAGCCGCTCAGATCCTCGGCATCACGGATTATCTCGAGCGAAAACCCAAAGCCCTGTCTGGAGGCCAGCGTCAGCGTGTGGCTGTGGGCCGAGCCATTGTCCGCAAGCCCAGTGTTTTCCTTTTCGACGAACCGCTCTCAAATCTCGATGCCAAGATGCGTGTGCAGATGCGAGCTGAAATCACCAAGCTGCATCGCCAACTTAAGGCGACTATGATTTATGTGACGCACGACCAAGTCGAGGCCATGACCATGGGAGAGCGTATTGTGGTGATGAAAGATGGAATTGTGCAGCAAGTCGCCTCACCACTTGAAATCTACAACCAACCCGCCAACCTTTTTGTTGCGGGCTTTTTAGGCAGCCCTCCCATGAATTTTCTCAAGGGGTCAGTGCGCTCCGAAAATAAAACATTCGTTTTTCGCGAAACCAACGGCCCGGTGGTCGTGGATTTTGGCGATCTTCCTGAAGCTGCTCCTCTCGCCGGCAAAGAAGCAACCCTCGGCATCCGCCCCGAGCACTGCCTGCACATCGCAGAGGGAGGTTCTGTTGGAACAGCGGGCCAGTTTGAAGCTGTGGTGGACTTTGTTGAACCCATGGGTGCGGAGACATTTCTTTATGTCAATACCGGTGCCCATTCGCTTGTGAGTCGTATTCATGAGACCATCTCCCGTGCCGAGTCAGGTCATCGTCTTCTTTTCCAGATTGCCCCCCGGCGTGCTCACCTTTTTGACAACGAGACTGGCCAGCGCATTGTCTAGAGCCTTCATTCAACCCACCCGTTGACGATGAAAACTGATTCACCTCTATTCATTGAGGCTTCACCCCCACAAAGTGAAGAGATCCAGAAGTCCGGTTCCTATCACCCCGGCGAAGTCTGGTTAGATACGGATGGGAATCCGATCGATGCCCACAGTGCGGGTCTCCTGCTCGATCCGGTCAGTGAGGTTTATTTCTGGTATGGCGAAGCCAAGCCCAATCCGAATGGAGCAAAGAATGGGGATGAAATTATGGATCGGACCGATGTAGTCGGAATTTCCTGCTACTCGTCGAAAGATCTCTACCAATGGAAAAATGAGGGCCTTGTGCTGCAAGCGCGACCGGATGATCCGACCCATGACCTTCATCCCTCCAAGGTTCTTGAAAGACCGAAGGTGGTCTATAATTCCCGAACGAAAAAATACATCATGTGGATGCACATCGACGATGCCTTCTACAAGCACGCCAGTGCTGGTGTCGCTGTTTCTAACAGCCCGGTCGGACCCTTCGAATATCTTCACTCGTTGAGGCCTCTCGGCGATGAGAGTCGCGACATGACTCTGTTTGCAGACGACGATGGTGCCGCTTACCTCCTTTTTTCTTCGGAGAACAATTTGACGCTTCACATCGCGCGCCTCACCGATGACTACCTCGGATTCACAGGCGAAGTGACGCGACATTTTATCGAACAAAAACGCGAGGCTCCGATTATTTTCAAACACGGCGGGCTTTACTTTTTGATTACCTCTGGACTTACCGGATGGACTCCCAATCAAGCCCAGTATGCTGTGGCCTCTACGGTCATGGGGCCTTGGAAGGTCATGGGCGATCCCTGCGTGGGGGAAGATGCCGTTACCACTTTTCAAGGCCAAGGCACCTATGCGGTTCAGGCTCCCAATGGCCAGTGGATTTTTTTGGCCGATCGATGGAATCCCCATTCATTGATGGATTCTCGCTACCTCTGGCTTCCAATGGAAATCGATGGCGAGAGGGTTGCTATTAGATGGAAGAAATCATGGAGCTATGAATCTTAGGCTGGACCAGCGCGCCCCCTCCAGACCACAAACCCCAGCTTCTGCTGCATCTCGAAGTTATTTTGAGAGGTCTAAGCTGAATTGATTGGCCTCGTCGGTCATGCTCTCGCCTTTGTGTGGTGAGAATGTCGTCACTTCACACTTTTTCTCGGTCGGTAAGAACTTGAGGATTCGCATGAATCCATTTCCTCCACCTGCAGAGTATTGATAGTTGGACATCATTTGATGGACTGTGTTTCCGGCGTCTCCCTTCATCTCATTTCGAGCAGCAATTCCGTTGTAGTGCCCGTTGACGACCATCAGATAGTTTTTGTGTTTGCGGACATGTTTGTCCCACACCTCCGCGCCCGTATTGCGGTTTGAACCGTCCGTGTGCTTGCCATAGGCCGTCGCGTTTTTTTTAGTTTGCGAGGTCGATAGGGATCCATCTGCGGCTACATACTCATGGGTGACCATAATGACCTTGTGGTCTGGGTGTCCTGCAACGATGCCGTCTGCCCAAGCCAACATTTCATCACTGGGCCCAAGGTTGAGGCTCAAGATCAGATAATCGACACCACCGCCTTTAAAAACATACCAGTAGCAATCGTTCCCGGGCATTTTTCCACCCCACCCTGGAGACTGTGACAGCTCGGACTCGGGAAAAAACTCGGAGATTAACGAATTCTCTGGCCCCTCGTGTCCGATGTCGTGGTTACCCACGCATGGCACCCATGGAATGAAACCGGTCAAAGTGTCCAAGCATGTCTTTGCGCGTTGCCACTCTGCGGGGCTGTTGTTGTTGGTGATATCGCCCACATGTATGACCGCGCGAATATTCAGCTTCTCCGCGTTTTGCTTGATCCATTCCGTTTGGGAGGAAAACTTCGCGATGTCGCCCCAGTCTTGACGAACATAGTTTTGGGTGTCTGGCAAAACGACTATGGCGAATGGTTCAGAACTCATCGCTATTGCAGATTGCATGAGCCCGATGAGGAATGTTGCAAACCATACTCTGAGAGGTCTAAAGAGTTGCATGTCGGTATTTTTTTAGATGTCTATATTTTTTGCAAATTAAACTTGAAACTTTTTCCAAGAGAAAACCAAGATCATACAGATGTTTAAATTTCTAAATCCCCTTTTTGTGGGTGCTGTCGCGTTGAGCTTAGCGACCGTCTCGTCATCTGCAAGTATGCCGCAGGAGGTGATGAACCAGTCTGTGAAGGATCTTCGCGTGTTGTCACCGGACTGGATTTGCGCGGTGGTTGATCCCACGGCCGAAATCCTGGCTTCAAGAAATGCAAAGTTCCAAGTCGAGTTGGATGCGGACAAGAAAAAATACGAAGAGGACAAGGCTACAGGAAAAGCCAACTGGTATTATGCTTTCTCCAAACGCTACCGGAGCCTGCTTGCTCAAAAAGATTATCACGAACCGCTCTTTGCGAAGCTGAACGACCGCTCTTTCTGGAGCATCAATGGCAAGACGCCTGTGGATGTGACTGTGTGGGCCCATTCCGTGGATGCCTTTCCTGCTTGGAAAAGCGATGAAGTCCCGACCGGCGAGCCTGATCTCAAATCCCGCGTCGCCGATATGAGTTACCTGAAACTCCCCGAGGCCTTGAAAAGCGGGGAGACGATCGAGGTGAAGGGTGCCGACGGCCGCAGCGGCAGTGTGATATTCAACGACGAGTCCACGCCATGCTGGAGCCTTAAGGTCAATCAATCGGCCTACTCTGCCGCTGCGCAAAAAAAACTCGCCTACCTCGGCATGTGGCTTCCCGGAATCGGCGGTGTGGATTTCTCGGCGTTTGAGGGCAAGCCTTTTCATGTGAAAAAATTCGAGTCTGCTGGCCGCTGGGATAAGGGCTCAGCGACTGGCGATCCGCTTTTCTCAGGTCCAATCAAGCTGCGCAAAAAGTTCGCTGACCAGAATATCACGCGCGATGGCGGCGCGAATCTCACGGGTGAGGATGTCTATGAGCTCGACTTCTCGGCTTTTCAGGGTGGAGACGGTCTCTATTGCATTCAAGTGCCCGGGCTTGGGCGCTCGTGGCCGTTCAAAGTTACCAAGGACGGCTACGGTGATGCGTTTTTTACCATGATGAAGGGCCTCTACCATCAACGGTGTGGAACGGAGCTCAAGAAGCCTTACACAAACTGGGAGCGTCCCGCCTGCCATACGGAAACCCGTCAGGGCAAGTATGTCAGCGAAGTCGAGCGGTGGTATCCCTTGAATTACCGCAAGGGCAAGCCCAACGAGAAGGAGTTCGGCTTCCGCGACGAGGCTGGTCAACGGGTCGCCCTCTCGCAATTTACTCTCATCGCCAACGAGGACTCGAACGCTCCGGTGATGCCCGGCGTGAAGGGCGGTTGGCATGATGCGGCAGACTACGATCGCCGCATTTTTCATTATGGCGGCACCTGGGATTTGATGGCCGTGGCCGAGGCCTTTCCCGCCAATTTCTCTGATGCTCAACTCCACATCCCGGAATCTGGCAATGGAGTTCCTGATATTCTCGACGAGGCGGCATGGTCGCTGAATGTCTGGAAAGCCACGCAAACTTCCGAGGGGGGCGTCAGCAGCTGGATCGAACAAAAAGCACATCCGGAGGGCGTCGAGCATGGCGATCTGGAAAAAACCTTCGCTGGTGATCCGAACCCGATGTTCGCCGCCGTGCCGGATCGGGCCAGTTCCATGGCCTACGCCGCAGCCGCTGCTAATCTGGGGCGCCTCTTGGCTCCTTATTCGCCTGAACGCTCGAAGGAATTTCTCGATTCCGCCAAGCGCGCCTACGCTTGGGGCAAAAATCCGCAAAACACCCTCCGTGGTTTGAAATTCTCGATTCAAGAGGGACGCGACAGGCCTTTGATCGGCAAAACTCTTTCGTTCGACGAGGATCCCGAGATTCTTCCCGAAGATCGTGCTTTCATCGATAGAGCTCTCGCTGCCGCGAATCTCTATCTCGCCACGAAGGATGCTGCCTATCTTTCAGATTGGGAAACAAGTGGCCTGAGCAAGAGGATTCCTGTTCTTCACCACGCCATCAATCCTTCGATGGTCATGCCGTTCCTCTTGAACTCCGGACTACCGGAAGCCGATGTCCAGGCCATGAGAACGATGGTGGTTTCGAATGCCGACAATCTCCTATCCACCCAGCAAGACCACGCCTACCGCACACTCTGGTTGGGAGCGGAGGAGGGTTGGTTTCACGCGATGGCTTGGGGGAACATCCACTCCAAGGTGCGCCAAGTGGTCGCCGCCTACACCGCCACGAAAGATCCCAAATACAAAGCCGCCATGGAGAGTGCTGCCGATTTTTACCTCGGTTGCAATCCCACCGGAACCACACTGGTTAGCGGGATTGGAACGGTTTATCCTGTCGTTCTTCAGCACATTCACTCATCCCATGACGGCATTGTGGAACCCGTGCCAGGTATCGCTCCCTACACCTTCACCTATGGAATCAACCCGCTGGCCTTTCTCATCCTCGAAGGGGGGCATCCCAGCGTGAAGGAATTTTTTACACCAACTGTCATCGCGTTCCTGCCCGACAAGCTGGGTCGCTTGGAAATCCAAGCCGGGCTGGACGCTGCGGACAAATCCCAACCTGGTTGGGACCGTGAGGCCATGAAGCCTGGTCGCACGGCGATCTGGAAAAACTTTCCCGTCTTTCGACGCAAGGTCATCCATCCGATGTCCGTAGTGGACCAAAACGAATTCACGGTGAATGAGACAAACACGCCACTGGCGCTTCTGTTCGGAGCCCTCACGGGCGAGGGATACAAGCCCGAGGATTCTTTGAAAAACCGTAAGCCGCGCAACTCCCCCGAAGATGTCCCCTACTACAGCATGCCGTAAATGATCGTGAAGCCAGGCTGGTGGGCGCCTTGTAGGCACAAGAGTCTCGAACAGCCTCAATTTTTAAAAAAATGAACACTTCTTTTTTTCACTCGCAAAAATGCTCGGAATCGATTGTGCGCTGGAGTGGCCATAGCCATGTCTGTCGCGTTCAGCCCGGACGCCCGCTTGGCGAGCATCGCGATGCTCTAAGGGAGGCGGGGTTGAATTACTTCGGCTTTGGGCATCCCTGGGATTCGTGGGATCTCGATTTGATTCGCGAGTGGGAGTCCGATCCTGAAAAAATTCGCGCCTACCGCGTAGAAAAAATCTGGGAAACGCAAGAGGCAGACCAGTGGCTGCGCGCCGAGCGATTTGATCGCTGGAGGCAGGAATATTCTACCCGCGATTTTCTTTTTGAAATCGATCAAGAGACTCCGAAGATTCGATTTGGGCATCTGTGGTGGCTTGGCTGGCAGCCTGAGAAGGCCCCGTGGCACGATTACGATGCGATTTTTGATCCATGGCAGATGTATCGCCAAGGATCGAGACCGCCCTTTCATTGCCGAATGATCCCCGAGGTGATTCGTATCCAGGTCGGGATGGGGGCGCTGCCTGTCTATGCACACCCGACCAGTTGGTGGACCCATCAAGAAAACCATATCACCAATATCGCGTCCACATTGATACCCGATATTCTTACAGATCAAGCGGCGGGCTGTCTTGTTGTCATGGGCTACGATGCAGACCAGAAGCACTACCAGAGCCTTTGGTTTCATCTTCTCGACAAGGGCTACTTCATCACAGGAGTTGCGGAGACCGACGCCTGTCTCGATGGCAAAAAACGCTTCGATCGAGCCGTGTTTCAGAACATCACTCCGGTCGCCGAGTTCTCCACCCAAGGCATCCAAGAGGCCCTGCGTCTTGGTCACAATGTCATGTCCACTGGATTGGGACTCTCCGTGCGGTGTGGCGAAGCGGGGCCTGGTGACCGCATAGAATCGCGGTGCGGGGAGATCGCCATTCGTGCAAACCGACTTGACCCATCCCATACCTATCGACTTTCGATTATCCACAATAGCACCGTGGTTCTGGAAAAAGACATAATCGGTCAACTGGAGTGGGAGGAACTTTTTCCCCATGACGGGGTCGGTTGGGTCGTGGTCAAAATGGTGAACAAGGATCTCCGCGATGACGCAGCTATCTCAAATCCCCTGTTTTTTTCTACCAACCCAGTGCGGGTCACTGGTCGCTCGTTGCCCGACTCGCTCCACCGGTATTGGGACGCGCCGGCCGCTCAAGAACTTCTCTACTATTTGGTAGATGGCACATGGAGGAGGGACTATCCCGGGAGAAGTCCTGGGGATGTCCCGTGGGAGGCCTTTCGCTGGGATGATTGGAGGAAGATTCTTAATAGATGAAAACCGCAGATGAACACCCTCGAGATATGGAGTCTACCATTCTCTCGATTGCTCGCCGAAAAATTGGCGGTGGCCCACAGGCCCCATTTTTCAAGACGCCTTACCTCGATGCCGCATTCAATGGGGACATCTTTTTCTGGGATACTTGCTTCATTGCAGGCTGGGCCAAGTATTATCCCGAGTTGCCAATCACTCAAGCTCTGGACAATTTCTATCAGGTGCAGCGATCAGACGGCCACATCGGCCGCCAATACGCCCCCGATGGCCAGGAGGTTTGGGATTCACGCCATCCTATCTCGGTGAATCCCCCGCTGTTGGCATGGGCTGAGCTTGAGTTGCATCTCCATGGATTCGATCAAGGGCGTCTAGCTAAAAACTACGCCGCTCTCTGCCGTTTCCACAAATATCTGGAAGGCATGTTCAGGAATGATGATGGTCTTTTCCACTCCGACTCCCATGGTTCCGGCATGGACAACTTGCTCCGTTCGCCTCGGGGCTGGACACCTGACGATAAGGGCATCCCGCTTGATGCTTCACGGTGCCACCCACAAGTCCAGTCGTTCATTAATGACTACCTGTATCGCGAGGATTTGAACCACGCCGTCTTATGGAATCGCCAAGGCCGCTCGGTTGATTTCTCTGCCCAGATGGCATTTGACGCCAGGAACCTCGCCGACATCGCGAATAAACTGGGCTTTCTCGATGAGGAGGCCCAGTGGAGACGCGAAGCCGATGGTATCAATGAGGCGATTAACAAGCATTGCTGGAATCCAACCACAGGATTCTATAACGACCTCGGCTACGGTCGCCAAATCGACCGGGAGCACATCGGCATGTTTTGGACACTCTGGAGCGGTGCGGCAGAGGAGTCCTCCATAGTCAATCCACTCGTCTCGGCTCTGGAAGATCCCAGTCGCTTTGGCCGTCCGTTCCCTGTTCCTTCGCTCTCAGCCTCTGACCCCGATTATCGCCAGTGGGGAGACTATTGGCGGGGCGGAGTATGGGCGCCGACTTCCTACATGGTGCTCCGGGGCTTGGCTCAGGCCCAAAAAATGGACTGTGCCACCCGTCTTTCTCGCAAGATGGTGGCTTGCGTGGATGAAGTTTTTACCAATACAGGAACACTTTGGGAGAACTACGCGCCGGAATTTTTAGCCTATGGCAACCCCGCAAGGCCGGATTTTTGTGGGTGGACGCCCCTGATTCCCGTTTCTGTTGTAAAGGAGTTTTTAAGCTCTTAAAAATCCTACCTGACAACAAAATAGAAGCCTTTTTCTTTAGGCAATGAAAACTCGAATCGGAACCACCCTTGGCGTTCCGTTTTGAACACGGGGACGGTTTTTCCTGAAGCGAGTTCGAGGAGGTTCACAACATTTTTTTGCGATTGGAACTCACAACTCATCAAGAGTTCGCGTTGCTGGTGGCTGAAAAAAATCAGAAACTCGTCGTCTCCACGGCTTAGAGATTCCTTGTAGCAATTTATTTGTCCTGTGTGCAAATGCGTGTCGTTGACTTCAAGATGTCCCAGCAAGCGTGCCAATGTATGGCGACCAAGATATGGTTCGGAATCGTGTCGGATCGCTCCGTCGAATGAATCCTCCGAGGAGTCAAATCCGACGAGCAGGAATCCACCGGCCCCTTCTTGGCGAAAAATGGCTACTGGCTCGTTGGCCTCATTTTTTAGAAGCACGGCATCATCTTGGCGACACTGCACCGAGCAGCACTTGCCCTTGGCTGTGCCACCCTGCCATGTGGGTGGAAATTCCACCCGCATTAATGATCGAGAACCATAAAAAATGTCCTCCAATCCCCATATGCGTCGAAGAGGGTTGAGGGGGTCGCCCACACCCGTGCGGGGATAGACTACAACTTTCAGACCGCGTTTAACTGCTTGGAGGATAGAGGTGTAAAAGCCTTCATCCAATGGCAAAAGGGAGGCGATACCGCGCGCCGTGGAGATCACTTCATCAGGAGGGAGGACGAGCACATCGTAGCAAGTGAAGTCGTATCGACATGTCATCGAAATGATATCGACGGGCTGGTCTAAACGACTGCCGACATGCGCCAGACTACCCCAGTCATTCCACGAAAGTTTATCTAAAACAGCGACGCGCGGCTTTTGCCTCTTGGCGCCCGCAAGCGATCGGCGGATCATGGCGATGCGGGAGATATCATTTTCCCAGACACCTAGATCAGGACCGGGAATGGTGAGATAGTTCGCCTCAAGTTGAATCGATTGAAAAAGTGCGTCATCGTAATCTGGGTAGCGACCACCGACCTGCCAAGGTTCACCGCCCCACTGGGGGCCCATGTTATGAGCCTCAGTTAGTTCAGGCGGTTGTTTTTTTAACTCCAGCCAATTTTTTGCATGGGCGTGTTGGACATAGGTCAAGAGATCGGCGATGGAACCTGTCCCATGACCGGGAAAGTCCGGCGGGGCTTTTGTGGGCGCCTTTTGGTGAATGATGGCGACTGCGTCTTTGATGCCTTGGTGGACTCCCCAAATGCGAAATTCTTGGTAAAGTAGCCAAGCCAATTTCTGCTCTGAGAGCGGAATGGGAATCTCGCTATAAGATGAAAAATTCCGCTCCCAGCGTTGGTTTAAATCATCCAGCGGGAAGCACCTGCTTTCCAGCCACTTTGCGAAGGCCTGCTGCTCGTGTGGGGAGTAGTCAAACAAATCTCCTTGATCTCCATAGAAATGATAGGTGTAGGGAAAGTCAGAATTTCCAAAGTCAAAGACCAACCTCTTCAATCGGTCGTCATTTGCATATCGAGATGCAAGCGCCTCCAAGAAAGAGAAATAATGCCCTCGGTAAAATGGACTCCAGATGCATGGAAAGTTTCCTGCTTTTCCAAAGCGATCGATCGATGGTTCGGAAAGCGTCCATTCGGGAACACCCCCCTCGCTCAATCCAGACCCACGGGCAGTTGGGAAGACCCAAAAGAAAACCGGGATGCCATACTCGTCAGAAAGTCGTAAAAGTTGATCTGGCACAGTCCAGTCGTAACGCCCAGGCTCAGGTTCCAAGTCTTCCCAAGCCAGAGCCAAGCGTGCATATTGCATCCCCATGGCAGCCGTGGATCGGAAAAAATCTCTATAAGCCTCATCAACGCATGGGGATCGAAAAACACGAAAAACCGAGAAACCAATCGCCAAATCCGGGCAATCCTGCGCCGAGATCACACCAAATCTCGAGCGTTCGACCGTCCAAGTCTCGTGCGCTTCAGAGGCCACGGCTTGGAATGATGTGGGGCCACCCGCCACAAGCGGCTCGTGTGAAGATACGAGCGAAGTTTCATAGGGCTCCAATACGCAAGCCAATTCTTCGCCAAGCAAGGAACCATTCGCCAAGCAAGAGACATCCAGCTTGCGCCTTACGGATCCGAGATTTCGAATCCGAAGAGAAACATTTGAGACATTCCCCTCGGGAAGAACGGGATCAAGATCAATGGCTAAGGCAACTTCCGGTGGCAGTGCCGCCAAAATTAATCGAACAACCAGCAAATCCGCACCTGCCCAGGCACGGTCAAGCAATCCAGGGTTGAAAGTCCATGGGCGATCGCATACTCCTAAAATGTTTTCGCGAGGCTCCCCGCCTTCAAACCCTGCGACAACCACTTTCGCTCCAAGAAAATCAGGATGTTTCCGATCGATCAGGACTATGGGGCTGAGGTGTTTAAATCCGGCCTCGCATAGCAAAAGATCATGACATTCATCGGGAGCAAAAGCGCTCGTGCGAACCCCTACCATGGGCTTGCCAAGCATGGCACTCCAATCTGGAAGATCGCCAAGAATTTCTAATCCCTTCGGCGTCAATCCCGTAATGCTCAGGGTATCTCGGCAGTGTGTCATCCGTAGATCGGGAGCCTGTGAGTTCCTTGGCGGATAAGATCTTCCGACATGGGGAGTGTCGCCAAGAAAAACAAGTCCCCCTCCATGGCGGTGAAAACGGAGCATTCCCTCCATTGGGCTGCCGCTCAGGTCACCATCAAGGTAAGGTAAAACAAGAACATCATTTTCCTCGCGAGTTAGTTCTGCCAAACCGCTTTGATCGATTAGTCTCCAAGGAATGTCTGCATCTGAGAAGGCCCGGCAGACATCCTGTGAAGTGAATGAAGGAAGCGGACTTATGAAGGGGTCGCAAAGAATGGCAATAGGTTTCATGTAAGGAGATTGGAAATATTGGCTATCCTTTGACTGCGCCGCTTGACAATCCTTGAACGAATAGTCGCATGGTGAATAAGAAGATCACAACGAGGGGGATGCTCGCTACGGTAAAGGCGGCCATGATGTTTCCCCAGTCCTTGACATATTCACCATCGAGATAGATGAGACCCACGCCGATTGTAAAAAGTTGTGGATCACGGAGAAGAATCAAAGGCATAAGAAATTCGTTCCAGTTTCCGAGGAATTGAAGGATCGCCAATGTGCCCAAAATCGGACCACTCATCGGAACCACGATGTTCCATAATTGATTAAAGTGGGAAGCTCCATCCATCTCCGCTGCCTCAAACAAATCCTTTGGAATCTCCTCAATGAAGTTTCTCAAGACATAAATACAAAAAACCTGCCCGCCTGCAGCACCTAAGATGATTAATGCAAGCAAGGTATTTAACAAGTTCATCGACTTAAGTAAGGCGAATAGAGGAACGATATTGGCGACCCCTGGCAACAGCATGAGGATAAGGTATCCGCTCCAAAGTGCTCCACTCAAAGGCATCTTGTATCTCGCAAAGAAATAGGCACCAAGGAGCGCAAAAAACAATGTTCCCAGCGTGGCGGATACTGACACCACCATGGAATTTGAGATATAGGGTAGGAGCAACTGCATGGCATCCCAATAATTTTTCCAGAGCCATTCTGTAGGTAAGGAGGGTAGCCAGGTATTCTGAACAAACGACTTGTTGTCTTTAAAACTGATCTGGAGCATCATGTAAAATGGAAACAACTCCAGCGCAAGCAGTGCCAAGATGGCACCATGTTTCCAGAAATCCTTATTCGGCTTTTTAGCAATGGCAGGTGTATTCATTTTTCGACGCGAAGAAATTTGTTATTGATAAATGTCAATCCCAAAATGACAACGAAGAGGCAAAGTCCCAAGGCGCAGGCGTAGCCGAACTCGCCGGCAATAAAGGCGCGATTGAACATCCACAAACCGGGAACCATGCCAGCACCACCAGGGCCTCCATTTTCTCCTAATAGAAGAAATTGCATACCAAAAGATTGCAACGTTCCAATCATCATTAAAACGACAATAACCCGTATTTGGGTAATGATGAGAGGAAACTCGATATAAATAAATTTACCGATTGGGCCAATGCCATCGAGGTCAGCGGCTTCATAGATTTCAGTTCCGATCGACTGGAGACCGGCAATGAACATCAGGACTCCCACCGCACCGATCCAAGGAAATCCCCATATAATCAGCGATGGAACAATGAGTTGGGGTTCACCCAACCAAGAGATGGGGAAGTCATTCAAGAAAATCCCCCCCCATCCAAAAAATTGGTCAAGATGGACGAGAAGGGTCTTGAGGCCACTAAATTCCATAAAATAGTTGAGGGCTCCCAAGTTTGGATTGAAAAAGAATTTCCAGATGAAAAGAGTCACCAATCCAGGAACGACCATCGGCAAGACCAAAAGAACACGATACCAATACTGAAATTTTGTGCTGGAAAGTCGGTGAATAAAGACCGCCATAATGATCGAAGGGATCAACTTTAACAAATTCGCGACGATCAATATGCCGATTGTTAGGAAGGACTGGAGGAAAATTTTGTCATTAAAAATTTGTGCATAATTTTGAAAACCGATGAATTCTTTAGACTCCCCGCCATTCCAGCGAAAGAAGCTGTGATAAATCGCACTGATGGCTGGGTAGTAGGAAAAGAGGAGGATAAGAATGAGTGAGGGAACCAAGAAGAGATAGAGTTTCCACTCGGCGAGGGCTTTTTTGGGAGAAATAGGGGCAGACATAAAGTTACTTCAGGAGTTTTATCGCTTGTAAACCAAGTTGGTAACCACGGTCTGTGGCGGACATTCCCTCAAGTTGAATGGCAAGTTTGTCGGCAGCGGAGGCATCTCCGTTTTGCGAGAGAACATAGAGTGCAAGGCTCACCGTATCTGCTCGTTGTGAGTTTATTTTTGCAGCGATTGCATTTCGCTCCAAGTCTGAGGCCAGGGCATTGCGGAATTCGCTATTCAGGTGATTGGTAAATTTGTCGACTGATCCATTGGGATTCACTGCCAGGCCAATGGAAGTCTGGACAACGCGTTTCGTATCTGCGCCTGAGAACCCAGGGCTGAATCCTCCTGTAAAACCATTGAGGTTTGGCATAAAGGATTGGGATTCCGATCCGATCTTTGCACTTCTCACAGCAGGAAGCCATCCGCTTTCCTGCGCCCACATTTCGTTGGTTGCGAGGCTGCATAGAAAGAGTAAAAAATCCTGTGCGATCTCGGAATGTCGAGATTCCTTGGTGACCGCCATGACCACCGAAGCGTTGGTTGACTCGTCGGAGATGATACCTTCGGAGAACGGCCAGCGGGAATCCTCGTCGGGCAGCGGAGTCGGAATCATGCCAACCCCCACGGGAAAATCGGCCTGAGCACTGATACTGCTGTAATCCCAGCTTCCGCCTGGCATCATCAAAGCATTTCCTTGGATAAAGTTAAACATCGCATCGTCGCGCGATACTTGCATGAAACCCGGTTGCAAGTGGGAACCGAGGTGACGGAGGAGTGTAACGGCTGCACGCATGGATGGTTCGTTAAAATCCCACTCGCCGTTGGCGAATGCCATGCCCAAGTGAGCTGCCGGTGGGCGGGTGGATGGTAGAAAGTCGTAGGCCAAGCCATCCCCGAGTTTGCCGGTTTGGCTTCGGAAGACTTTGTCGATCAGCGAGGGGGCATTATCTCCTGAGGCGGCAATGTGGTAGAGTCGCTTCTTGGTTTTCTGGGAAAATTCCGTCGTCTGCTTGAGGAGTGTGGCAAATTGACCATAGGTGGCTGGTAATTCTGTGCTTCCAGTGATCTCCTGAAGGAGGTCGAGGTTGTAATACATTCGCAAGGTGAATGCGGAGAGCGGAACTCCGTAGTGATCCAGCAGCGTGGTGCTGAAGACGCTCTCCATGTCATCGATGAAAGTTTCCCTCAGCGGGGTGTTTTCCAAAGTGGTGCCTTTATTGTAAGGGTTGGGTTTTGTGGAAAGCGCAGAGGTGGGAAGGAAATACCGCGTGGTGCGTTCATCGCTCATGCCTTTTCCCATCTGAACGATGTCTGGAGCGGTTCCACCGATGAGCTGCGTAATCAACCAATTCACATAAATTTTATCGGGTATGGCGAGTTGTTCAACGCGAATGTTGGGATGAAGCTTTGTATATTCAGCAGCAGCCAAGTCGAATGCGCGACGAACTCCGCCTTCGAGTTGCCAGTGGGCAAAGCGAATGGTGATTTCTTTTGAATCGGTTGGCAGGCTTTGGGTGAAGCTTTTCCAAACCATGGGGATCGCCGCCACCAGAAAAAAGATAATGACCAGTCCGAGGCCGATGAGATTCCAGATTCGAGAGTTGTTAGTTTGCTCCATTTTTAGTGAGGTTGGTCAAACGATGCTGAATCCCAAATGTTTTGGGATCGTTTGGAAAATTGTTGATGAATCTCTGGTAGTATTCCGTTGCCAAGTTCTTATTGCCGATTTTTTCGCTAAGGCGGGCGATGACGAGCCAGTTATGAATGACATTCTCTTTGCGGCGAAATCCGATCTTGTCCGCTTTGATGAGATGGCTCAAAACCAAGTTGGGATCGCCTTCGTTTTCCAAGATCGCCAGGCCCATCGCGAGGTGGAATTCCCTTGTTCCCTCCGGGGTCGTGAGGAAACCAGCCAATGGTTCAAGGGCTGCGAGGGCTGCGAGATTCTCGGAGGGCTTGTCTTTGGCAAAAGTTGTGAGTGCAACGAGTCGTGAGGCCGAAAGCTCCAGAAGGGGGATCCCGGTTTTGTCTTTAACTATTTCCAGATAGCGGGACTTGGCCTCACCAAGTTGTGGAGGCGTCAGGTAATTTTCTTCGATACGGGCTAAAAGAAATCGTGAGAGCTTTGAAAGGGTGGAGTGCGGTGAGGGGTTCTGGCTTAAATCCAGCAGAATCTCCTGAGCTGCGGCGATGTTTTGGCTTGTGCGTGGTTGAGTGTTGAGAAGGGTTGCCGCTTGGCCCAGACGGTTCATGGGATCAGCGGAATCCGCATTTTTCACAAATCCAGCGTAAGCATCGTTGAACAGAAAAACCGAGGCGTTTCGCCAAGGAGTCTGATTTTTTTCGCTCAGCGGAGACTCGGAATGGAGAGAAGACGCGGGAAAGAGCGCGAAGACGAGGAGGAATGAAGCAAAAACATTGCAAGGACACGCGCTCGAAAGCCACGGGAGAAGGGGGGCACTTTGCTTGCGGAGAATCATAAGCTCGGAGTTGAAGAGATCGGCGTTTGAGTGAGGTTCACGGGACAATCTTAGGACTTTTCGGCCAATACAAGTGGTGCGAGTGGTTTCACGCGGGCGAGGACAGTAGCTTTCATTGGGCTTGTCAATGGGTGTTATGTTAAAAAATCCGCATGTTTCATGAAAGACTCAAGCTGTAGATTCCTGAGCAACTGAGCGTGACATGTTGGAGTCCAACGCAAGAAGAGTGGAGGATTTTTTAGGCAGAAAGATTTGCGTGCTGGATGATTCGGAATCGCGTGGCCAGAGAGACCATGCAACAAGACCCTCCGGACAAGCAAAAACCGAGTCCTCATCTCGTGTCCATACGCTTGCGAATCGCGCATTGGCATGCACGGTCGGCCCAGTTGGAGTGAAGAGATGAACGCCGGCTTCGACTGCGATCTTTGCCAGCAGGGATTCATGCAGGAGCAGACCCGTGTTCAACACCGAGCGGAACCCCGGTCCTTGTGTCTCAATAACGCAAGGATCTTGTTCATGCAACCAACTGGCAAGTGTTGTGCATCCACTGGAAGAACCTCGAATCGTTAAACAAGGAACAGATTGCAATTCATCAGCTTCTGGGAAATATCGCATCCGTTGGCGCGCCTGATCGCGGATTTGGTGCGGACCGTAGCGAAGGCCGCTGGGATGCGCAATCGCCTCCCAATCCCCTGGAGCTGAAGTGCGAAATGCGAGACTCAAGCCGGTAAGTTTCTCGGAAACATTAAGATGCTGGGCCATGCCCGGGAAATGATTCCAGATGGCCGTCGCCCCAAGCTGTGCCAACTTGGAGTGAATCCGGTCAATGAGTGAAAAGGAATCAACTTTGCAAACAAGGAAGTTCACCAGCTTTGCGGATGGCCAATCCAGCGTCAGAAAATCTTCCAGCGTGATGCATTTCCATGGGAATCCGCAACGCGAAAGGTGCCACTGGCGGTTTGCCGATAAAAGTGTCGTCCAGGCGGCGTGTCCTGGCGTCATTGCCGGAAGGGCTGCTTCATCCAAAACGAGCAATGCTTCGGAGTTGGCAGGCAACCAACGCGCCCGATTCCCGTTTGCGATTTGCTGCAAAATAACCAGAGCAGCGCGATGCTCCACTTTGTCAAAGGCACCACCAAAGAGATCCACCCACGAGTGAGATAATCCATGAGCCATGGAGAATCCAAAGTCCTTCTTCATCCACTCGACCCCCTCGGCAACGCTCTTCGGCGCATCCACATAGGGCTGCCAGTCGGGGTGTGCACCGCTTTGCAAGCGAATATCCGCCGAGTTGATAAATCCCTTACGATGATGAACTGCAGAATCTGGCACGGATTGCGAGGCGCTTGATCCATCTGCTCCGCGGTTCACATAGTCCAATGGACTTGCCAAAAAATCCACCGCCGGACTGTCCAAAACTTTCTGGTAGGCTAAGTGACCATTTCGAGCGGGGGAAGGTTCCCGAGAATGCGTCCACCAGTATCCGTAAAAGCCACCGAACTTGGCATTGCTGACTTCCTTGCCAAGCTCGCAGAGTCGGATTAGGCAGCGCGCTTGGGCATCTGCTTGGGCACGGTCAAAATCCACCGCCGCTTGATCTTGAGGCGCCGTTCGAAATGCGCGATCGTCACGCGAGCAACGCTCCCATGGGAGCGGAGGCTCCACAGATTCCCAATCCTTGTATTCCGTCGCCCAAGTTGTATTAAGCTTGTCCAGAGTTTCATAGCGAAGTCGGAGTGCGCTTCGGAACCAGTTTGCCATCGGCTTTGAATAGTCGAAAAGAACTTGATCGGAATAATTTCCCCATCCAAACCACTCGTGGGAAAGACCGGCGCAAATGTAAAAGCCTTGAAAACGATTAGGATAGCGAGCGTGAAAATACCGGAGGGCGCGCTGGAGTGCATCACCAGCTTGGCGAAGCCAAATCTCTGATGCAAAAGAATGCAGGCAGGGCGAGCGTTGATGGTTGCGATCAAAGAGACTATCGCCCCCATGGTTATCCCCCGCGAGAGCAAGCGGTCGAGGAACCCCCTCGGCCGATTCGACAATCTCGCCGGTGCTCCTGCTTCGCATCAAGGCGCATTCTTCGGGATAAACTGCCTCCCACCACTTTGTGTCAGGTCCGTCCATCCAAAGCATGGGATACCAAGTCGAGTCGGGTGCCAACTCATTCCACTTGCTTAAAAGGAGATCAGCCTCAGTGGGGTCAAAAGTATTTGGCCTCGTCCACCCTAGCGGTAGGGAAAAACGATGCGCGTTGATCCCCGCCTCGGAGAAATGCCTTGCAAATTCAACATATGTGTAGGCAAGAACTTGAGGAAGAGTCATCGGAGGCGCTGTTTAAATTGCTAATTCCGCGTTCCGTTCCAGCAACGATTTCCAATCCGCCCAACGGAATGCCTCCCAAGGGATTTCGCCTGGGTTTCTTCCCGGAAAATCATTTTGCCAAAGGCCTTCCGAGAGGTAGTAAAGGAGTTCCATCGCCTCCGACGCGTCCCACCACCTGTCGAGATTCTTGGGAAGGGGGTGACCTGTGACTCGCACGGGAGCGGATTTAAAGAAAATCGGATTCGTCAATGCAGCCGAGTAGGGGCGGCTCAAGTTAACCACCTTGGCAAGCAACCATCCTTTTCCATGGTGATCAATGCTTTGCTTCCACTCTGTGACTCCGGTGATTATTTCTTCTCGTATGGGCTTGCCATTGAAAACCAGTGATAAACGGTAACTATTTCCCGGATCAAGGCTGGTAAGGCCAATTGTGAGGCGACCACCTGCTTCATCCACAAGGTCGCCAGGGCCGGCTGCTCCACACGCAATCTGAAGCAATGGCTCGGTCGTCATAATGTTGTGGCCCAATTTCAAAGCCGATTTCAGGCTGGTCAGATTGAATTGCCGCACCGGCGTCACATTGTGGAAGACCGCGCGCTCAAAGGGGAAGGAGAGGTCAAGGCACGCATCGGTCTCGGCAACTCCGGTTAAAAAAAATCCCTCATTCAGCAGGCCATACCAAAGTTCTTGATAGTGGGAGTGGTCTGCTTCATAGCCCATTACCACCAAACATCCAGCAGCCTGAGAGGTGAGAATATCTGGCACAAGAGTGGCTGCAATATTCGTAATGTGATGTCCTTTCTCCAACCACCAACTGGTAGGATGAGCATAAATCGGCAAAGCACCATGTGAAAACTGTTGGCGGATCACTTCAGCTGGCATTCGAAGACGAAACGGCGGTTTCGAGCCTTCACGCTTTGTTTCCCAAGCTGTCCAATCCGTGTCATAATCATGCCATGGAGCGTCAATCGGTTCCCATCCCAACCACCACAAATGTCCGAAACGAATCTTGGGGGTCTCCAGATCCACGCCGAATAAAAAGTCCTTGGAACTAAAGCGTCGCTTCCAATAAGCGAATCTCTCAGGCCGCAACCATCCGCATGAATCCATGCTCTTCCAAATCTCGTCGTCTCGATACGCTCGCTTTCTATCTGGTTTTAACTGCCATTCCCTCGCAAGTTCCAAGTCCCACGGCTCCCACGGATGCCCAAACCCGAAGTAATCCAGTCCCTGCCGCTTCATATCCTGCACATGTTCGGCGATGCACTTTTCTGGGTCGGTTGTCTTGCGGCAAACATGACTGTGCCCAGCCCATCGGAGTAAAGTTCTATTTTCCCCGTGGAAAGTAGGTTGTGCGTGACTCATGGCATCCGAAACCACGATGCCTTTAACTGATTGGCATCCCGGGGTGCCCGGGTTTTCAGCGCTTCATCTGGCATCCACCCCGGCTCGAGAAGAGATGCAAACATCAATACTGCAGGACTTAGTGTTTCCTGAAGTGTGAATTCGTTGTTCAGCGGATCAAACTTCGAATGTGGAGAAATGCGACGCCATAATGGCAGTTCTGGATCGTCGGGCGTAAAGCTTTTAGGCAGAAATGAGACTTTCCGTTCTGGTTCCGAGGAACGAGGGTCCTTTACGGTCATTGTCATGACTTCATGAAGGGTGCTGTGGGGGATGGAAATGATACCATATGAGGTGAGACCTGGCACAGGCTCAAAAATGCCATCCGCACGAGTTTCGGCATCTTGGATGGCAACCGGAAATTGATGGCCAAGTCCTGTGGTGTTTGAGATCCCCAAGGGATTGCAGCCCAAGTGGAAGTCAGCGCAAAGTTGCACTCCTTTGAGGTATCGAGGCTCACCCGTCAGGCGATAAGCCATAATGAAATATCTGGCATAAGAAGCAGGCAAGGCAGCAGCCCAACGGCGTGATTTCGCGGCGTTCCATGGGTGGCGATAGGGGGTCTCTTGCATCATTTGAAGCCTTTCATCGGCAATTTTTATTAGCTCGGCTCCAGCATCCTTTCTCAGTTGCTCGGGATATTTTGCTCCGGCATTTGCCAGTTGAAATACTGGCCAGAGCTGGGTGAAATGGTTCGGCCAAGATTTGAAGAATCGCGTGCAGTGAGGACCATATTTTTCCATGACATCGGTGTGGTATCGAGAGTCACCGGTGATTTTTTCCAATTCAACTGCCGCCAAGAGCCCTTCAAACCAAGAGGATTTTGGATTTTCCTCCCACTGCAGAGGAACTGCAGAGTCCCCAGCTTTTGTTTTTACTTGGATCGTTACCTGATGTTGATTAGGTTTTTCGTCGTTTTGAGCTGCCCAATCATAAGCGCGAATGGCTCGGCTTTTGAGATCATCTGAGAGGTGCTTGTCGTAGGGGGCGATGAGTCGGCTGAGCCAAGCGGCCGAGGCGGCAAAAGCTCTGGAGCTGCTACTTGTTGAAAGGCCCACAAACCAAGCATCCTTATCCATATCCGGCATGCCTTGGTGATTGGGATGAGATGTTTCCTCCAAGCGCCCAGGAACAGCACCGGAGTCTTCTTGAGCCTTCATCCAAACCCTCATTCCCCAGACAACTTCATCAAGTAGATCGGGAATCCCATTACCACTCTCGGGTAGGTTGAGCTGACCATCCGAAAACGACTTGGGAAAAAGCTCGTAAGCTCCAAGCATATCCCAAATCGAAAAGTGGTGGCTTTGTCGACGATCGTAGTCAGCCGCATCATGCCACCCTCCTGTGATCGGCAAGGTGCGAGAGGTGTCGCCCGTCGCTTTGATGACCTCGAAATCCACATTTTTTATTTCTTTAAATGGCTTCCCGTCTGATCCCTTCCAATCAAGGCCACCATTGCCTGGCAGTCCGCACGGATGCACTCCTGCTATGTGACAAGCATCTCTTTCCCAATGTGTAAACGGCTTTTTGAGAGGCGTTCCGCACCTTTGATGATAAAATCCTCGGGCTTGTGTGTAAAAACTTTCGCCAGCCACCTTGTTGTCGATGAGAAAATCTGGCGAACGACCAAGGCCAGGAATGAAAATGAAGTAACGACCCGGCTTGTTGAATTCGCCAAAAGCAAGCTGGTATATTGTTTCTCCGCTGTAGCTTGCATTGGTCTCTTCCATTTGCTTCTGCGGTTTCCAATCAACCGGGGCACGGAGTTCGATCGGTCCCTCCTTGACAACTTCACCTGTCGAGGAGTCGCAGAGTTGAAAGACCGCGAACTTGGAAAAATCAACAGGAGGGCGATCAGGAACCCACGCACCGAGATAAGCGTATTTTTCCTCTGCTTTAGGGAGATACCCGATCTGATTGACCTTGATGGAGGGATTGATGGTCTGCTTATCAAGAAATTTGAACGAGATAGACTTGCCATCCGCACGGGAAAGGGTGTAGTCGCACCCGTTTTTCAACGCTGTGGGGAGGCGTAAGTAGAAGCAATGTCCGGTTTGATGGTTGCGACACCCTCGCAGCAAGGGATCTGTGGGTTGGGAGTCGCCGAGGGAGTGCACCCACACCACAGCATCGGAGACGGGTTTAGATGATTCATAAGACGAATCATTGGAGCTTTTTAGGGAAAACGAAGCCGGACTCGCAAACTTTTTATGCTGCGTGCTGAGCCGGGCGAACTCGCTTCGGTAAACGGCCGTGCGTTGCTTGTGGAGAACCCAATTGACCGGCTGTTCATTTTCAAGCTTTTCCTGCTGCTGGATTGCTTGCTCAAAGTATTCGCGGTTTTCCGCCAGGATTTTTGCGTCTGTTTCGTTGTTTTCATCGCTCATCCACACGAGCCACTCGGGAGAAATGATAGACACCATCTGTGTCGGTGCCTCGAGAGCTAGGAGTTGGGCTAACCCAGTCCCAGAAAGAGATGCGGCGAGAGCGATGAGAACGAGTTTTTTCATGGGCTAGCTGGTTGCGCCTGATTCGCCATAGAATTTTCTGCAGACTTTTTTTCTACAAGCGTTTCTCCGGCAAACCACTCGGAATCCAACCTCAAAATTGGGTTTTGGGTGGATCTCCCAAGGCACAAATCAGCCAAGGCGCGGGCGGCAAGTTGCCCGATTTCAAATCGTGGAACCCGCATCGTGCTGAGTTGGAGGTTGTATCGCGCGGCAAAATTGATGCCGTCAAACCCTACGATACTCACATCATCAGGGATAGAAACTCCTGCCTCTTGCAGCGCCATCATTGCACCCAAAGCCAAGTTGTCATTTCCGCCAAAAACGGCATCAAACGGCAATCTTTTCTCCAAAAACTGCCGCATGGCGTCACGACCGTCTTCAATTTCCAGACCATTTGCCTCCAAGACATAGTGAAAAGGAACGGCACAACCTGCTGCATCACATGCCGATAAAAACCCATTCAAGCGGCTTTGCAAACGCGATAATCCGCCGGCATTCAGATGGACAATTTTGCGGCGCCCAGCGCTCAGGATTTTTTCGGTGATAATGGCGGCATCCTTGGAATCATTGGACGCGATCGAAGGGAGGGGGCCAAGGTATTCCGATACGCTCACTATTGCGACTGGTCTGTTCATCGCCTCCAATAGAGCGTGAGTCTTGATGTCAACAGGTCCCAATATCGCTATCGCGGCCAAGGAATTTTCCATTTCTTGATCCGTCTGCACAGCGAGGAGTTCGAGAAATTCCCCCATGTCACCAAGTGGCATTAGAAAAAAGTCCCTTGTCTGAAGTCCTTTGCGCAATCCCTCAAAAATTTCGCTAAAAAAAGGATTCGTCACGGGATCAAAAGAATGCCCGGAGACCAAGCCAACCAATCCGGCTCCAAAAGGAGTTCGCGTGGCATTCTCGGAATTCTCTGTCCCATCCTTAGATGCCACAATCGTCCCAACTCCTCTCCGGCGTTTCACATGCCCGGACTGCGTTAATTCTCTCATCACTCGATTGACCGTCAAACGATGCACTTCCAATTTTGCTGCTAAAGTCACCTCTGAAGGCAAATGATCACCCGGTTTCCAAATTCCTTCTTGAATTTGTTTAAGCACATATTGTCGAACTTGTTGATACGGGAACATAAGATTAGGATTTTTCTTTAAGAACATAGACCGCGTAGGGTGGTATCATTAGCGTCAAATGACAAGCATTTTCCTCCGGCAAAGAAATGTCCTCTAATTCGACTCCCTTGCGTGTCTCATCGACCACTACACGTCTAAATGTCTTCCCGCGCCAGGAATCGGGAAACTCCAGCAGGATATCCGAATTGCGCCCAGGCCGGTCATGAACCAAAACCACCCGCCGACTTCCATCGGGCGCCACAACCGCGCACCCATGAACATGGGGGGTTAATCCATCTGCCGCAGACACTTTCCACTCCAGAATCTTGGATTTGGGTGGAATGGCATTCATAATAGATGTATAGACAGGAAAAATGTTCGGTGAAGCGGTCATCCGACCTTCGTTCCACTCGATGAGACCCCAGCGCCCATCGACTGTCGAATCAACACACATGGCCCAGCGAAGGAAGCCGTCAACCCCCTCGTTCAGACCACGCACGATGAACTGCGCATCATGGATGGCCGCGCTATGGCTGGCGGCTGTCTCATAATCCCTTTGACCCCAGAAGGGACGTCCAAAGAAGAATGTGCCCATCTCGGTGATGAAAAATGGCTTGCCTTGCAGTCGCGAGAAATCCACCCACCGACGGATGGTATGCTGCAGTAGGGCATGCGTTGTGACAAAGTCCTCCGTCGGTTCCGACATCCAGTCAGGGGCGTGAAAGTAGGAATGCATGTCCCAAGCCCCTAATGACGAGGAGGGATCGCAGTTCTTGGCCATAAAATCGAGTGGGGGAAACTGCCAAGCACAGAGGTGCCCGGGGCCCACCAGTCGGACGGAAGCGTGTCCATCCTCTTGCAGCACGCGATGCACCTCCCGGTAGGTGCGCGAAAGAACCTCCACTTGATCATCACCTTCCGCGACAAAAAAGTTCTCTGGATCACGGGCCAGCTTCCCCCAGATTGGCTCGTTGAATAATCCCAACCACCGCAGGTTGGAAACCCGCAGCGTTTGGTGAAGGTGGCGAAGGAGCGGACGGATATAGACATCCGCATATTGGCGAGGGTCGGCGGGAGCGCCGCGCCAGTTTTCTTTGCCACTTGCATCCGCTACCGACTCGATACCAACTGGTCTTTTGACCTGCATCGAACGGGGGACCCACCACGGGTCCAACATCCATCCCACGCCATGCCGTGCACACCACCGGTCGAAGAATGCTATTTTCTTCCACACATCATGCTCCAAGTCGAACCGTCCCTCGGCATCGATCCAAGGTGTCACATCACCCTCCACCTCTGTGCCCTCGAGATATCCGATCCGCAGAAATCCCGGCCGTGCCTCATCGAGCAATCCTTCGATTTCTTTCCAGCCTGCTGTATCACTCGTCGGCGGGTAGTATCGATCCCTCCCGAGAAAGACATTAAAACCAATTCCCTCGGCCATCTCTCGTGATTCCGAGCCAATACGAAATGCGATCTGGTGGTGAGATCCAGGGTAAAAAATCATCGCCTTCTTCTCGGTGATCTATATGTCTCTGCCAAGATTTTTTTTATGAATTTATCGAGCGAGAAAAAAAAGGACGCGGAAGAGTTCGATCACGATGTCGTTGTATATGGAGGCACGCCCGCTGGCATCGCTGCTGCGGTAGTCGCGGCAGAGCATGGCATGCGTGTGCTGTTGCTGGAGCCCACCAGCCACATCGGAGGCATGAACACAAACGGGCTCAATACGGCTGAGACTGAGCACATGGTGGAGTCCAGCCTCGGTGGATTCGCGCTGCGCTTTTATCAACGCCTGGGCGAAGCCTACGGATTGGCGGAGCCGGAATTCCACTTCGAGTCGAGTGTCGCAGAAAAAGTTTTTGAAGAAATGTTGGATGTCGCCGCAGTGCGGGTCAGCAAGAAATCTCGACTCCTAAGCGTCGTCACACACGGATCAAAAATCCATGCCGTGTGCATTGTGGGGCCAGAAGGAGAGCGCCACATCAAGAGTCATGTCTTTATCGATGCCAGCTACGAGGGAGATCTGCTCGCTCAGTCGGGCGTCTCTTGGACGATCGGGAGGGAATCCATCCAGGAGTTTGGAGAGGACGCAGCAGGCGCGCGTTTTGACGGGGCTGAACACGAGGCACCGACCCGTGATCGAGGCGGGCGCTTACTTCCCGGGATTTCCTGCACACTCGAAGATGTGTGCGTTGGGGGCGCGGATTCGGAGGTCATGTGCTACAATCTCCGGCCAACACTCACAAGAGATCCGGCATGGCGAGTTCCCATGCCTGCTCCATCGAGCTACGATCCGCTTTACTTTGAGATCGCTGCAGGTTGGATTCTTGCCATGATGCGCAGCGGTTGGACGCCCGCCGTGGGCGACCTCGTTGATCTTTACGAGCGGAGAAACCAAAAGCTGGAAGCCAACAATTGCCAGGCAGCCGTTTTTTCTCTCGGCACACTCGGAATCCAATCGGCTTGGTCCACTGCAAATCTCTCGGATCGTGAGGCTATCTTCCAGCGACATATTGACCATACGTTGGGTTATTTTTATTTCTTGACTCACGACGAGCGGCTTCCAGAGCGCTTGCGTGCTGAAGCTCGCGCCCTCGGTCTCCACTCGGGTGAGTTTATCGACAGCGACCATCTACCCCGACAGCTCTATGTTCGTGAAGGGAGAAGGATGAGAGGACGCACCGTTGTTACACAGCATGATGTCATCTTAGATCGCACCAAGGATGATTCCATCGGGGTCTGCAGCCATTTTATCGACTGCCATCATGTGCGGCGTGTCGAGTTGCGGCCGGGTTGCTTCGCCAACGAGGGTCGAATATGGCGCCGCGGCCAAGCTTACCAGATTCCCTATCGCGCGATCACTCCCAAGGAATCCGAGTGTGAGAACCTTTTGGTGCCGGTGGCTGCTTCCTTTTCCCATGTCGCCTATGCCTCCTTCCGTTTGGAGAGCGTCTGGATGGTAGCAGGCCACGCCGCAGGAGTCGCTGCAGCCTTGGCCATGAAGCATGGCTGCGGCGTCGCGGATGTCCCCATCCACCAGCTGCAAGCGACCCTGCGGGCGGATGGGCAAGTGGTCGATCTCTCGGGGCTTCCTTCGCAGGAATTTCAAGGCGGCGATGGAGGCTGGATCGAAACCTAAGCTGACCCCAGCGTTTGCATCTCAACCAAGCTCGACCGTTCTAGCGCCCCGGCGCGATTCCTCGGCCGCGAATCCGATATAGTGGCTCTCCACACTGGTCGATAGGGATGTCGTCATGGAGTCAGGCGACTGGGATTGCATTTCATGGTAGAGGGCTTCGACCAATCCAGAATCCCCACCGCCGTGGCCTTCGTAGCCGCCGCTTGGAACATCGACGCTGAAGCGCTCGGGCACTCCGCCGTGCGGTTGCAACACGAAGTCGAAACCGGTCTCGGATTTGATCGCCTCCCCGCCCCTGAGCACGCCTCGGGTTCCGAAGATTTCCAAGTCACGGCCGCTGCTGAATGCCGTCATGGTTAGCAGCGCCGTCCCTCCGCGCGCGAACTCCATTGCCACCACCTGCCGGTCCACCGCATCGTTGTCGCAGTGATACACGCAGCGTCCCCACGGGCTAGCGGCAAGCCAGTTCCTGATGTCCTCGTCGCCGGCGGTTCTTGCGGCGTCAAACACATACTCCAGCCACGGGCGCTTGTCGCCGATATACCGGTGCGCGTCATAAAAGCACGACCCCGCTTGCGGACAACCATCGGTGCACCGCTGGGTGGCCCCGGGTGGCGCTTGGTGCGGCGTGAAGAATTTCAGGGAACCGAAACTCGAAACCCGCAGGCACTTGTCATTCATGAGCCAGAGGATGATATCGAGGTCATGACAGGATTTGGCGATGATCATCGGGCTTGAGCGTTCGGTCACCGCCCAGTGTCCCCGCACAAAGGAGTGCGCCTGGTGCCATGGATCGACCCCCTCGGTTGCATGGATGCAAACCAGATCGCCCAGCACCCCCGAGGCGACAATGTCGCGCGCCTTGCGGTAAAATGGCGTGTAGCGCAGCACATGGCACACGAGCACCTTGCGGCCGAGCCTGAGAGCCGCCTCGTGAATCATCCGCACATCGACCTCCGTCGTCGCCACGGGCTTCTCGAGCACAAGATCGTAGCCTTTCTCCATCGCTGCGATGCCGTGACGGGCATGGTCGGCATCCTGCGTGCCGATGACGACGACATCGGCGAATTTCTCCGCTGCGAGCAATTCCTGATCGTTGGCGAAGCGGCGAAAGCCTGATGGATACCCGCATTCCTTCTCGAGTAGGTCCAGACGGGCAGGGACAGGGTCGGCGGCACCGGCAATCCGGAACTTTTCGGGCTGCCGGGAGGCGAGTGACAAATAGGTCCGGGTGCGGCCTCCACAGCCGATCCCAGCAATTTCAAGCGGTCTTAGTTGTTCCATGTTGAATAGTTCGAAAGCCAACGGGGTTTGGTGTTATTTGGAGCCAATATTCGGAGGCTGTTGACTGTTCCGGAAGGGAATCATGTTGAAAAGAAAATCCAGCTCTTTTCCGAGCATAGTCTGGCGGATAGAGCACTACTCGCCCAAAAGCTCTTTCGTTGATTGCCAAGCATCCAGACACTGTTTCCGGGATAGAGTCTCTGCTTCGGGGTCATCGAACAAGGCGGGGAGCGACAATTCGATAATACGCGGAGCCACACTGTTTCGGGAAAATTCGCTCCAGACTGACCACTCAAAGACTCCCTCTCCCGGGGGAAGGTGAGCATCGCAAAATCCGTCGTTGTCGCTTAAGTGCCAGCAGGCGATCCGCTCGGCAAAGTGCTCCAGCGCCGCGGCGAGCGGCATCTCAGGTCTCACTTGGTAGTGGCCAGTATCAAAACACATGCCGACCTCGGCCGGAAGGTTCTCAAAGAGTCGGCGCAGGTAGGCCCAAGAGTTATGGGGCACATTTTCGATCGCCAACCTTGTCGGGCTGTCTTGCAGAGCCTCGGCTGTGATGCGCGCCCAGTGGCCATCGTGTGCCAAGGCCTTTGCTGCCGTGCGGCATACATGGAGCGAGGCGTGACAGACGGGGTGGACAACCAAGGCTCTCGCTCCCATGAGAGTCGCAACTTCGGCGTAGCGGATGAGCTTCGATTCCTCCTCAGACATCGAGACTGGATTCATAGGAAAGATCGGCCCATGGACACTTGCGATGGAAATGCCTCTTTCAATAAAACACTCGGCGAGTTGACGCCAAAAAGTATCGTCAAGCGTGAGGATTTCCGCGTCGAGATGCGCTATGGGAAGTTCCACGGCCTTGATACCATCCTCTTCCAAATGAGCTGCACAGGAAGGCGCCCCAGCTAAAATATCGCGCGACCCCAAGGTGGCCGAGTAGGCGAGCCAATTCGCCGAAACGCTCCAGCAGGAACTCGATTTTGTGTCTATAAAAGGCATGGTTCTCTCTCTATCCCAAGCCATCGCGAAGGGAGGAAGTTTTCAAGTGTCACAAAATCGTTACCGAATAGGTCTCGTTATCTATATGTCCCATGCTATCAGTGTAGATCATGTCCCAATTATCGCGCAAGGGTGCTGTTGCTTTCAGCCTCATAGAGATTTTGGTAGCGATTGCGATCATCGGGGTCTTGGCAACTTTGGCCGTTACTTGGCTGGGAGCCAGTTCGGCTAAGTCGAAAGAAGTCAAATGCCTGAACAACCTCAAGCAGCTTAGCGCAGCGACCCAACTTTATTGTGCCGAAAACATGGGGGCATTGCCGTTGAGGGGTTCCACCCCCTACAACTCCCCGCCGTGGTATCAACCTCTCGTCTCGTATGTCTCGGCGAACATGAAAAACGGCAGCCAGATAGCCATCGAAAACGCCGGGATCAAAACCTTCCAGTGCCCGGCTTACAAGCCACCACCCGCGCGGGATGTCACCTACGCACCCGATGTGAAATGCGCAAACTTGAGCATGATTTCGATCACCCAGCCTTCAAAAAAAATCTGGCTGGTCACATCCACCGACTCCTACTCGGTCAACTCGTCGGGTCTCCAGAGAATCAATTTTCCGCACAAACGGCGTGCGGGCGTTCTGTTTTTTGATGGCCATACCGAGTTACTCACTCAAGCGGAACTCTCTACCATCGCCTCTTTTGCCTTTAACCCAACCACCCCATGAGAAAATTATTTTCCCCCTTCATCTTATGTGCCCTTTCGCTGTCCGCTTGGGCCGCTGACGGAAAGTTTGCCTTGCAGCGTGGCCAATCCGTCAGTTTGGCGTCGCCGGACAAGCCGTCCGCGACCGAGCTTTTTGCCGCTGAGGAACTCTCCCGCTATCTCGGGCTTTTGCTGGATGTGCAAACAACCACTGTCCCGTGGGGCTCTTCGGAAGCCATTTTACGCGTGGGGACTGTCCGCAAAGAGGAGGAGAATCAAAATTCCTGGATCAAGGAGACGGGCGAATCCCGTCAAGAGAGTTACCTTCTCTCCACGACCGAATCCGCGTTGAGCCTAAGAGGCGGAGGGGACCGCGGGACCCTCTACGCGGTTTACGATTTTTTGGAGCAGGCAGGTTGTAGGTGGTATGTGCCTGGTCCGCTCGGTGAGGTGGTTCCGCGTTTGGATGAATTTGAAATGCCATCGGGCGAGCGGGTTGAGAAACCTGCTTTTCTTCAAAGAGAAATCTCCTCGCCCGGCAGCCCCTCCAATACTCCGGAAGAGGTGGTTGACTGGCAGGTCAAAAACCGGCTCAACCGAGATTTTAATCTGCGGAATAATCCAGGATGGTCCAAGCGCGGTGGAGCGATTCAATGGCAATGGATTGCTCACAACTACGACTTCATTCTTCCGGTGGACGAGTATTTCACCAAGAAACCCGAGTGGTTTGCGCTATACAAAGGCCGGCGCGTCAAGCTGGGCAAGGAGTCGGCGAATATCTGCACGACAAACCCCGAGGTTCTGGATTTCTTTTCGAATTTTGTGGCGAAGTGGTTTCGCGACAACCCTAACGGAAGCGTTTTCCCTCTCTCCCCGCCCGACGGCATGATCCGTTGGTGCGAATGCCCCGATTGTTTGGCCTTGGGCGGTAAGAATTTCACGGCTGGGCCAGAGGGGTCTATGAGTCGCCGACAGCTTGCGTTTGTGAATGCGATCGCCGAAAGGGTCTATGATGAGTTTCCCGATCGCCGAATCCTGCTCTTGGCCTACCAGAATTTTGTGGATCCGCCGGAGGGAATCAAAGCCGCGCCGAATGTGATCATCCAACCCGTCAACTATGGGGCATTTGGCAAATCCATGATCCACCCTGCAAACAAGCGACAACGCGAGCGCTTCGAAGGCTGGGCAAAGCTCGCCGACTCAAACAGTGGCACGCCGGGAATCTGGGATTACATCGTATTGCAGGTGGATGGCCGCTCGGGACCAAGACTTGCGCCGCTGCCACTCACCCGAGTCATGGCCGAAAACATCCGCTTCCTGCACGGGCTGGGTGGGAGATTTTACTTCACCCAAGCTGGTCGAGTTTCGGATGTGAATCCATTTTTGCTCTACGCGACGACAAAGCTCCTGTGGAATCCAGAGATCGATCTCGACGCGCTTCTCCGCGACTTTTGCAAGAATTTCTACGGTGCCGGAGCCGATGCGATGCGTAGTTACTGGACGCTCCTTGAGGATGCCGTGGAGAAGTCGGATTGGAACCCTTCGACATGGCCCGAGGTGACAATTCCCAGCGGCAAGGTCTTCACTCCCTCTGTCCTCGCGAGCGCGAAAGGCTTCTTGAAGGAAGCCGAAGCCCTTGCCGGGTCGTCTGCCGAAAAACAGCGCGTCCAGTGGGCCAAGGCATCCATCGAAACTGTGGAGCAAAGCGTGGCCCTCTCGGTCCCATGGCGCTTGCAGCGCGGCAAGGAGGCCTACCTAACCAATGCGGATGCCAAGGAAGATGTGGAGGCCCGCGTGCGAGGGTTGGCCGCCGAGAGAAAAAACAGCGGCGATCCCGAGGGCTCATTGACCAGGCTCATCAACCGCCTGCCAAAGCAAGCCCGCCCGATCGAGGTGATTCGGAACGCGGCTGCGGAGGCGGCCTTTCTCCCTGCGCTGGGAGGCCGACTGTTGCGCTTTCGGGCCACTTCAGGCGGACCGAATGTCTTTTTCGAGCCCTCCCAAGACCTGTTGGTCGAGAATGTCTCCCAATCTTACCTGCGCTACGGCGGCTACGAGGAATACCTCGGCAAAAATTTCGCCGACCCCGGTTGGGAACTTCCCTTTGAAGGCGTGGCCAAGGGAGCCTCGATCACCATGCACAGCGCGATGGGATCATTGCTCTGGACCCGTCGAGCCGAGCTTGCTCCTGACCAGCCTCTCTTGAAACTGACCACTACGCTGAAAAATGAGGGCTCCGTGCCGACCGAGTTGGTGCTCCGTGGCCACCCCGAGTTGACGCTCGACGCGCCGCTCTCGAGACTTGTTTTATGCTGGAAAGGTGCGGCGGGTGTGTCTCGAGTTCCCTTGTCGGCTGGTCTGCCCGAGCAACCCCTCGGCGCGTGGGCGGTCTACGACCCTGTGACCCGCACCGGGATCATTCATCGATTTGATACCGCTGCTGCCACGGCCAGTCTCCATCTCGATATGGAGACTCAGAACTTTAACCTTGAAACCATGGCGTTCCCAGCCTCACTCCCCAAAGGCGGTCAGTTTTCGTTCACTCAAGAATGGGAAATTTTTCCCGCTGGAACGATCGAAGAAATCGAAGCAAAATTATGAAATCCATCCACACAACCCTCGTAGCCACCCTCTCCGTCACCTGTGCACTCATAGCACAGGAAGTCCCACCCGTTCAATCCTCCTCGCCAAACGCTCTCGTTTCCAACGGGCGAGGCGGTGGACAAGGGTTCCAGCCTAAAGCCAGCAATAACATGCTCCAGCACCTTGCACCGCAGGAGTTCGGAGCCTCTGGCACCTTTGCCACATGGATTCAGTTGGATGACCCCTCGATGGCATCGGGAGCGGTCTTCTCGGCGGGGATCCCTTCGGAAGGCTGGATATTGCTGCAGATTGATGCCGGAAAGCTCAATTTTTTGATCCAAAAAGGAGAGAAGCCCTTTCAAAATGCGGGCGAGTGTTATGTGAACCTCTCGGTCCCCATCTCCGATTGGAGTCCAGGATCCTGGCACCATGTGGTTGCCGTATGGGACGCGCAAAGTCCCAACGAGTCATTGGCTGGTCTCTTCATTGATGGCGAGTCCGTAGAGGAGCGCACCACCACTTCTCTCACGCCCGCCTGGGGGCCTGAAAAAATCACGATTGGGGCAAACGGTGCCCAAGCGAAAAGTCCCAAGTTGGAGGGGGTTTTTGATGAGATTGCCGTCTTTGGCTATCCACTCGATGGGGACAGCGTCGCGGAGCTTCTTAAAGGTGGAACGACCGGAGCCACTCTCTATCTCGACTTCGAGCAGGGGTTCCAGGCGGTCGACCGCCGCAGCGGGGCGGATGATGTCGCCGCTCGCGCAGCGGCCCGAGCCAAGCGAGCACAATGAAAAACCTGCACGGCCTTCGATGTGTGGCCTTGGATTTTGACCTCACCGTCTTCGACTACAAATCCCCGGCTGACTCGAAAATCCTTCACCCTTGGTTTGAAAAACTCCACGGCTCAGGCGTCCAAGCTGGGATTGCCTCTGGGCGAAAACTGGAGAGTCTTCGCTACGAACTCGAGAAACTGGACATGCCGTGGATGAGTCCCTTTCCTGCATTTGTCATTCACGAAGAGTCGACCATCTTTTCTCGAGAGAACGAAGCGGAATTCTGCGCCTGGAATTCTGCGCGTGGACTGGAAACCCAGCGCGTATCGGCACTCGTGCGTCCCTACTTCGAGGAATGTGCCGCGCGCTGCATTCAAAACGGCATCGGTATTGAACAGGTTGTCGCGGAATCCCCCGCCGGTGTCAGCCTCGTCTTGGAAACACCGGCCGCCGCCGAGACCCAGAGAATCCTTCTCGCCGAGGCCACGAGCCACCTGGCTGATGTGCGGCTGTCGCGAAACCACCACATCCTCATGGCCACCCATGCCGCCTACCACAAAGGCTCCGCCCTGCACCATTGGGCCGGTCTTCAGGGTATCCCCGCGTCTCAGATTCTTGCTGTCGGCGACAACCTCAACGACCTCTGCCTTTTTGAGCAGCAGTGGGGCTTTCGGTGCGCGACCGTGGGCAATGCCGACCCACATGTGAAGGCACGCATCCGCGAACGCGCCGGTCACATTGCGGAGCAGGAGATCGCCTTTGGCGTCGCCGAGATTTTTGAGATTTACTTTGGCCCTTTGCGGGATTGATTCCCGCCCCTGCGGAACGGGCCCCCTCGCTGGGACTCGCCATCAGGAAAAATCCCGTGAAAAACACCGCCACCGCACCCGCCGGGAGCTTGACGCTGAAAGCCTCGGTTGGCAAAATTTCAATCATGGAAATGAACGATTCCAGCCTCAAACTCTGGATCAACTCCCCGGAGGTCCGAAAGCGATTTCTTGTCAGCTGGCGGGCTTGCCTCGAGGAAATCTTCCGCCGGGTCATGAAGACGCCGATCTCACGGGCAAATTCGATCCTCAACCCCGAATGATTCCGTCCTTCGAAGACCGGCTCCACGCCTGCTGGACCGGAAAGAATCTCGGCGGGGCGGTCGGAATGCCTTTCGAGGGGTGTCCGGGTCCTTGTTGGGATGCTGCCTCGCCAGGTGTGCCGCCGATCACTCCGAATGACGATGTCGAAATGCAGCTCCTGGCACTTGCAGCAGTCGAGGAGACCGGCAACTGGCCGGAGGCCGCGCAGATGGCGAGACTTTGGCAACGTCACATGGCCTTCGCACCGGATGAATATGGCGTCGCGCTCCGGAATCTCTCGCTTGGTTTCTTGCCACCCGAGAGCGGACGACACGACAACTGGTTCCGGCACGGCATGGGTGCCGTCATACGGACCGAAATTTGGGCGGGACTCCGGCCGGCCGACCCGAAAAGTGCGGCTATCCTCGCGGCCAACGATGCATCGATCGACCATGCCGACGAAGGCGTGCACGGCGCCGCCTTTCTGGCCGCCCTCCAAAGCCATGCGTTCTCCGGTGCGCCAATGGACGCGTGTGCGGACGCCGCTCAAAGTATTCTTCCCCCATCAAGCGTGTTTCGCCAGGTGCTCGACGAGGCCCGTCAGACCGCTCTCGCAGAAAGCGATGCCGACGGCATTCGCCGCATTCGCAACCTCTTCGGACATCCGAATTTTACCGACTGCGTGATGAACCTCGCCTTCATCCTTTTCGTCCTCTTTCGCGGGCAGGGAAACCTGCGGCACTCTCTTCATCTCGCCCTTCAATGCGGAGAGGATGCCGACTGCACCTGTGCTTCCGTGGGAGCCACGCTCGGAATTCTCCACGGCCCGGCCCTGTTCGACGGATGGCCCGCCATCCCAGACACCCTCGCCATCAATCCCAATTTCGCCGCAATCCAACCTCCGGCCACCATCACCGAACTCTGCCGTCGAATTTCCGCTGCCAGCCAGCGCCTGAGAGATCGCCAGCCTCTTCCCTGGTCGCCCGGCCACACGGGTTCACCCGCCGAACAACACTGGATCATCCACCCGGCCGACTCGGTTGAGGATTTTCCCATTGAGCTTGCTGCCGCGTTGAACGGCAACAGTCCCCGGCCTCCAGTTTGCTTTCCAGCGGCCTTTATCTGCTTGAAACCCTTTTGTCAGCCGCCCCCTGTGGCGCTCCACCTCGTTACCCGCCTGCAGGTTCCCGAGGAATTCCATGGCTGGCTCCTTGTCGCGGCGGACGGCGGCACAACCACTTGGCTCGACGGAGAACTCCTCACCAACTACCACGGCCGTCGAACAATGGTTCCGGCCTTCCATCGCACTGAAGGTGGAACCACCGTCTTTGTCCATCTCTCGCCGGGCGAATACCGGTTGCATGTCCGGATCCTCTATCCGCAACCACCTTTCGGCTTCTGTGTCCAAACCGCCACCCGTGACATCCACCCCACAACCCGGATTTTGTTCCGTTCCTAACTAACAGATGTGAAGAAATAAGCACAGAGGTGCATTCGCCGCGCGAATCAGGCAGGATAAAACAATGGGTCTGTAAGCAAGCCTGCCAGAGGTTTTGCTTTTTTTCTGCCAAGACCGGCTTGACCTCCTGCAAATTGACTCGCTTCTCTCGCCCTTCGGGCTGCCTTCGTCCGTCTTTCTCCGCTTCGATTCTGTCCTCCTGTCTCAATTCTTCATCCTCTATTTTCTGCGAGGCCGTTTTTTCGAGCTTCCGTGGTTGTTGCGGAAGGGCGTGAGATTGGTGAGGAATTCGAGTCCCTGCACCGCGAGTTGCTGCCTGATCGAACGAAACGCCCCGGGGAGCGAGGTGAGGCTCGATTTTCCCGGCTCCCGAATTCCGGCGAGGAATGTCAGGCCCAGGAGAAAGGCTGCGGATTTGATGAGGAAACCCAAGTGGTAAGTGCCCAACCCACCACCGCGCCTCGTTACGAATTCCTCCAGCAACACTCCTGCGATCATCGGCGCCAAGGCGGCTGCGACCGATGTGACAGCCAGATGCAGGCTCACTGCAGCCATACTCGATTTCTCGGGCGCCAGATTCAGGAGGAGATTGAAGCACCCCATGAAAAACGACACCGCAAAAAATCCGCCCCAGAGATACATCGGGTAGAGGAGCCATGCCGTCTCAGGAGTCAGCACCACCCAGAGGAATTGCTGGAGCTCCCACAAAATCGTGCCGACGATGATGACGGCTACCGATCCCACGCGGTCCGCCGCCTTTCCCCAGAAGACCCAGCCTGCGATCCCTGTGAGCGTCCCCAGCGTCACTAGCAAGGTGAATTCGGCCGTGTGGACTTTCAATTCCTCCAAACAGAAGACCGGCGCAAATGGCCCGGTGAATCCCATCCAGAAATTCATCCAAGCCGAAAAAACGATAAACAGAACCAAGCCCGGCGCCTTCATGCAGGTTTTCAGAGCCTCGACAAACCCCACGCTGGCGATCGCGGAGCCTCTCTCCTGGGGCGTCTTGATCTTGTGCAAATGCAAGAGGCTCGCCATGCGCATCGCCATAGCCACTCCGATCATGACGATAAACGGCCACAGGGCATCCTGTCCCAGTTCGAACAGCCCCATGATAAATAACAGATAGGCTATGGTGGCCACGCTCATCCACCGGTTCCTGCTGCCGACGTAGCCTCCGCGCAGCCTCTGCGGCACCCAGTCCCGCAGCCATGTGGTCCACCCAATGCCGAAAAATGCTTGGCTGGGACTCGCCATGAGGAAAAAACCCGTGAAAAACACCGCCGCCGCTCCGGCCTGCCCGCGCGGCAGATAGGGCAGCGCCAGCACCAGCATCGCCCAGAGCCCCGCATTGAACCACCCCAAGCCGATCGTCATGTCTTTCGCCGTAAGAAACCGCGCCAGCAGCGGAATCACAACCACCTGCGCCGCATTGCTCCACGAGGGCAGTGACACAATCCAGCCCAAGGCGGCCTTGTCCAATTGAAAATACTCGCTCAACAATGCCACCAACACAAAGCTCCCGGGCGCTGTCAGGATGATGAATGGCGTCGCCAATATCCCCTCGACCGTGCCGGCCACAAGGCTAGAGCGTGAGCTCCGACTTCGATTTGTTACTTCCAAGGAAACTTCCTATTCCTCGCTGAATGTCGGGTTGGTAGCCCGCCCACGGAATGTGCCGACCCGAATCCAAAGCGGAGGCTTGCGGCTGAAGGCGTGGCGCTCTTCGTCGATGTAGTCGTCCGACTTGCTGAGTGCAGGACTTCCGCCAGCGGCGTCCTCCGTCCATAGTTCAAGGCTCCAGCGATTTCCCTCTCTCCCGATCACCATTTTTTGCCACATGCCCTTGGACGGAAATTGAGCCTCGTGGATTTCGGAAGCTTCGATGAGTGTCGACTGACCAGCCCCGAAGGAAGGCGCTGTGACTGGACTCCACTTCCCACAAGTGAGGGCCAAGACGACATCGTTCGGTCCGAACATCACTCCAAAGAGGGTGCCGCCCGCTTTCGTGAAGGGCAATTCTTCGACATCTATACTCACCGATGTTTTATACATTTTCGCATTGGACTTGCACGGCAGCATCACGAAGCTCTCGACGGTAGGAAATTCAAAGAGTCTCTGCATCTTGCCGTCCGGGCCAGACATTTCGACCACTGACGCATCGCCACCGCTCGACCCACCGGCCTCCTCGAGTGCCTTTGATAAAGCATCCGGGCTGTTCAAGGCCACACTGTCTATTTCAAAGAGCGTGTCTGCTTCGGTGTGACCCAACGCGAGTAGCGTGGCAAGTGCGTAACAAAAAATCGTCCTCATACTGGCAAGCCATTAGCAACGATTCTGAGGCAGGAGAAGAACAATCGCGGGACAAGAAGTCACAATTCCGTGACACTGGCCAAATGCAACAGAATTGGCACAATCCATTACTTGTGCGGAGTTACCCCCTTATCTACCTACCAGCAGCAATTGTTGTGTTTTTCGAGTTCGCTATCTTTTTCTGTCACTTCGAAGGTTTCTTTCCCGATTTCCTCGGTCTCGCCTCACTGTTAAAGCGAGCCGCCAATCCTATCGCCAAGTGCCAATTACCCATTCTACATCCATGACCACACAACCTCCAGTTCTGCCCTTCATGGTTTTTCTCATCTTCGGCGTTTTTGGCGCGTTTGCAGAAATTCCTTCAGCAGCGAATTGGATATCCAACCCTTCTTTTGAAGAAGGTGAATCAGGTGATCCTGTGGATTGGGTATTTTTCAAGCAACACGAAAAAACGGTTGGCACCACGTCGCCTGAACACGCACGCAGTGGCTCTTCAGGTGCAGGCATTAAGGGCGAGGGTGGGCTTTCGTATGGGCGATGGATTACGCCCTACCGAATTCCGCTGGATCCGAGCGTAAAATATCAGGTCTCCTTCTGGTATCGCGGCAAGGATGCATCGGTGAGCATCACGGGGCAAGCCATGCAAATGACGTCCTCGGGCAACCTGATGATGAATTTGAATAAGACCTATAAAATCGAACTCGCTTCTCCGCCCCCCGCCGAGGACTGGACTTTTGTGGAGGCTTCATTCCAAGCGCCGGGATACCCCAGCTGGGCTCAACTCGAACTCTCTGGAGGCAAGCGGGATGCTTGCTCTTTCGATGACATCTCTCTGGCAAGGGCGGGACTCACCGTGGTCGGGCAGGCAGCTCCGTTCATCGTGCCAGTGGGCTCAGAGTTTCGAGTGGATGTTTTTTCTCATGAATTGATCAAAAGCAACCCTGCAGCCGTGCAGTGGAAAGTCGCTTCGCCATTCGAGTTGGTCAGCGTGAATAAAGACGCAGAGTCGGGCATCTGGTCGCTTTCCATCCGGGCAAAAGAGGCAGGGACATGGGATTTTCATGTCGAAGCCGCAGGCGCAGGGAAGCCGATGAAACTGACCAAAAGTCGCTTCGTGCGCGCCTACCTGCCTGGAGTTGAAAAGCTTTTCGCGTTCGCAGCCGTTACCGACACGCATTTCTACCGACCGGGCGACAATGAACGGAATGCAAAATTCGCCGTCGTGGCTGACTCGCTAAACGCACTCGATCCGCTTTTCACCCTCTCGCTGGGTGACCAAATGGAAATCAGCAGCGGATCTCGGGACGAGGAAAAAAAATGGATCGCCCAAGCAGTTAAAGAACAATTCGACCTTCTGCGCATGCCAGTCTTCATGCTCGCAGGCAACCACGAGATCGACAGAACCTACGAGGGGGCTGGCACGCGCTGGTATTTTGAAAAATATCTCGCGATGCCGCGCTACTGGAGCTTTCAAGTGGGAGACACTCTCTTCGCGGGTGTGGATGTTTCCACTCCCGGGGTGGCAACTCGGGAGCATGGCGCAAGTTTTCTGGATCAGGGACAAGCGGCTTGGTTCAAGCAAGTGCTCGCCGCGCCACTCAAGACTCCTGCGATTGTTGCCGGGCACATTTCGCCATTTGCCGAGTGGTCAAACACGCCCGACCGCGATCTATTTCTTGCAAGCCTCTTACAGGATCATGTCGGCATCTACCTTTGCGGTCACCAGCACTATACCGACGACCGATCCGTTACAAACGGTGTCTCTGCTCCACCGTGGCCGAAAGCCGAGCCCCTGGGGTCTTCCCGAGATGCCCAAGACGCGATTGACGATCCCCGCCGCACGGTGGTTCTCACCACCACGACCGCCTGCGCCTTTGAGTTGGGCGACAAGAAGTCTTCCGGATATCGTTACGCATTGGTTCGGGATGGGAAGGTGGTTTGGCAATCCGTGCTTCCTTCCCAGCTCCGCATTTCGCGTGAGGTTAGCGCGACCGGGTCCACCCTTTTTACTTTAAAAAATGGCCAATCCCACGCCGTGGAGAGACTGCCGCTCATCGTCCACTCCAAAGTTTCCGGCATGGTTGCTAAAATTGATGGCGTCGCGGCCCCGGTCGAGACTATGCCGCTTTCGGAGTCTCTTTTTGCAAACCTGATTCAGGTCGACTTGCCAATCAACGCGGAGTGCCGAGTTGAGTTTATTTTACCTAAACCATGAAAACACCCATCCTCATTGCTGTTACGCTCCTCTTTGGAGCGGCAGTCCACGCACAGACGACAATCTACGCGACCAACTTTGAATCCTCTCAAGAGTTCAATCCCGGTCCACTTCCCTTGGCTGGACCACACTGGAAACAAAAAGGCACCCAGCCGTTTGCCATTTCTTCAAAAGATGGAGCTCCGGATGATCACATCCTCGAGTGCCGAAGCGATGCCTCGGGAGCGTCTGCACGACTCTGGCTGACTGGAGTCGATTTTCCCGCCGGTTCTGACAAGACAGTCTTCGCCTTTGTCGCGCGCGTGGAGAAATCCGGGTCTCCGGGATTCCAAGGGAATGTGCATGTAGGAAATTTTCCCGCGGCTCCTGGCATCAAACCCGAGACCATGGCTGCAGTCCTCTCTTTCCGAGGTTCAGGCCGGATCTGCACCTTCGATGGAGACACGGAAATCGAAGTGGGAAACTGGAAAAATGGGGAGTGGATGCCTTTTCGCATCGAACTCGACTCCAAGGCCAAGACATTTTCAATCTATCGCGATGAGGAATTGCTTGCCGCCGACTATGCTTTTCCAGACGGGAAAGCCACACCGGTTTGCGCCTTTGGCTTGAACTATTACTCGGGTAAGGATGCGCAGAAAGAAAGCGCGATAGCCATTGACTCACTCCAGATTTCCCATCCATGAAATCGTCTCTGTCGATGAAGGCCAGAGACCTTCGCCACGGCTTCACCCTGATTGAAATCCTGATCGCTGTTGCGGTGATCTGTGTTTTATCGGCGATTGTTTTTACGGTTTCAAAAAAAGCCATCGATTCTTCCCAAATGGCCAAATGTGCCGGAAATCTTCGGGCCATTTTTGTCAGTTTGGGAGCCTACGCAGCCGATAACAACGGGGCTTATCCGCAAGGAATTCCCGCAGGGAAAAGCTACAAGCAACCGACCCTCCTCCTTGCCGCACTCGATACCTATGTCGATGACCGCCGGATTTTTTATTGCCCCTCCGACAAGCGGGACGCTGCAGGAAAGATTCCCAACACTTACAATGAAACACGCTGGAATGCAGGGGACTTCTCTTACTTCTATGTCCACCGCTCAGCTTCCGATGCCACTCAACCTCGGCGCATCGTCGATCAGAGCAAGGCGATCATCATGACCGATTATTTCCAAAACAATAGCGACAAACCCGTCGCCCGCGCCCATCGGACAGCTCTCAATGTCATGCAACTCGATGGCTCGATTCGCAAGGTTCCCAATGGCGAAAATATACAAGCGCTCATGACCATCAAGGACTAATACCAAAAGGCGATACCTTTTCGACTTTTGGAGAAGGGCACAGGCGTCCCGCCTGTGTGATACCAATGTCTCTTTGAAATGGGACTTTGCATCGCAAAAGAAGGGAGCATTGCCGTCTCGGCCCTGTGGAGACTGGTCTGCTTGCTTGCTGTCTACCCATCGCAATGAAAAAGCACACCGCTACACACCGGCCAGACGCCTGCGCATTCTCCAAATGCGATACGCTTATGCTATGGATGATTCGAAATTCGGGCTGAAATGTTCTGTTGCGTAAGCAACACAGCAAAAAATCGCATTGTCACACCCGAACAGAGCAAAAAACAAGTCTGACGACGCGTTGTTGCGTTGAGACAGAGCAAAGAAATATTCCGTTGCTTAAGCAACAAAAGATTTATACGCGATTTCCAAGTCGGAAATCGTGTCGGATGGCTCTTCCGATGCTCCAGATGACCGTTACAACGCACAAAAATGTTCTGTTGCTTAAGCAACATATGATTTCAGACCGTTGCAACAGCTTTTTATACCAATGTCTCTCGGAAATGCGACTTTCGGAGGTTTTATTGTAGGGCGGGCGTCTCGCTTGCCATCGAACGACTTACTCACGCAGGCGAGACGCCCGCGCTACATTCAGAAGTATAAAAGCAAGCTGCTTTTGGTATCACTCTTCTACTCTGCTGAGCTTGAGTGTCCAAGTGCGAGCCTCGGAGGGGGCGAACATTTCGCTCACGCACCACGGGGCCAGTATGCCTTTGAGCGCAGGGTGGGTAGAGATGTTCAATTCTCGCTTCGCACGCGAGATATTTTGCACACGCAGAGTCCAATCTGTTGTTCCCAGACCAGGCGGACTGAGCGAAACAAGCGCCTCACCGCCTTCAACAAGGATGGGGTGCCCAAGGAAGACATCCCCGGCGGGAGTGGACTCAAAGAGCACAGGGGAAATTCCATCAGCATCCGGCGGAGGGATCGGTTGCCACTTGAGCGCCTCATTTTCGATCCAACACGCCATAGCTTCGACATCCCGCTCCAACCCGCTGAGTGCACCTCGCCAAATTCTTCCAGGCTGGTCAAATCGGGCAGACTGGCCGCCGGCAAGCAGACTCACTTTTTGAAAAAACGATGCACCGCCCGCCGGGTCGCTTCCCCATTGGGCCGTTTGATAAATGGCCTCTGCCACATCATTTGCTGTGGAGACCTTACCCTGCCTGTGGTTGCTCAGCACGATCAGAAATGTTGCCGTGCGCTTTGGGCCTCCTGTCGAGGGCTGCGATACAGTCAGCAGCGGCTTGGCCTCAGCTGGACCAAGGCGGACGGTCAGGGGAGTGTCCAAGGCCCACACGGAAACCATGCCCATCGGGTGGTCCCCAGTGGATACTCCCTCGCCTTGGCTGAGTGTAACCTTGGCCCGCGCCGGAAGCACCTCAAGAGCACCTGAGGACCATTTTTCCAAATTGGTAAAAGATGCTGCAGGATCGCCGAGGTTCAGGGTCGCCAAGACGGATTCCTTGTCGATAAGCGGGCTTGCGGGCTCGATATCTGCAGTCGCCTCAAAAAGAAGCGCTGCATGATCCCACCAGCGGTAGCCAGTGGTGCGCAAGCTTGACTTCACACCGGGAATCGCCTCGACGGCAAGGCGTCGCTTCCCTTCAGGCTTGGTCTCGCGACGTAGCAGGGTCTCTGTGTCCCTCCACACCACGGCCTGCGTGCTATTGACCGCGATGCTGCGCTTGGGCGCGAGTTCAGGCAAAGACCCACTCTCGCGCCAGCGGTAGCCAACAATCATTCGGGGCAGTCCGCCGGGCGGCGATCCGATTTCGAAGCCCAATGGTTCGCTGAGTTGGTTCAGGGAGCGGAGTTGGAAGTGGCCACCCCAGCCGAGTTGGGGATAAACGGTGGTCCCAAGAAACCCGAAGCGTCCGCCAAGTAGCTTGGCATCCGGCTCGTCGGCTTTAGCTGGACGGACGGGATACCAGTAGCCGTTCATAAGATCGCTGCCGATAAACGCCGAAAATGCTGTTTTGGAAATGGCCAGAGGACTTGCCGCAAAAACAGGTTTTCCATCAGCCCCGAGAGCCTCGATGTGGATAGCTGACCAACCTCCGGCCACGCCACGCCACTCGATCTCCGCCTTGCCATCAAACACCGGTGCGGTTGCCAGAACTCTCGAGCCACAGCGCAATGTGACGACAGAACCGACGGGGAGTGCCTCCGCGCGAAAAACGACTTTCACAGCAGACCAATCTTTGGGCTCCCACTCATTGTCCGCCGCAAGCGTAAATTCACCTATGCGACCGTGACCGACCGAGAGGTGCGGCCATCGCCCGAACTTCTCGGCACCGGCGTTCTTTGAGTAAATGGTCGTCGTCCATCCCAACGCAGCACTCCGCAAATCATCCAGTGTGCGCACGGCGGAGACCGCGACAGGAATCAGTGACCACCCACCCTCTACGGCTTCACGATAACGGTCTGCCGAGTCGGGGCCGACTTCTATGGCAGTAACGGCGCCAAGATTTTCCAACGGAAAGGGACTTCCTTCAGGGTCCCTCAAGACGACGAGACTCTCCCAATCGGTGTTCACCCCCACTCGAGTGAATGTCTCAAAGGAATCGCCATTCCATGGAATTTCATCCCAAGGTTTTTTGAGGTTGAAGGCAATGCCCTTGTTGCCTGTCTCCACCGAGTCGAAGGACACTCCGGGAATCGCTCTGAAGCCGTTTCTCGAGGCTTCGCTGCAAGATTGAACAAAGCGCTTCCAATCTTCCTTGCTGGAGACATCTGCCGCTGCTGGAGTAAAAACAAGAAAGTCCAACCCAAGCTCTCTTGCCACGGCAGTCATTTCCTGAATCATCGCGCCCCCTGCACCCGGGTCGACCCCGACGATTCCTTTCATGGATGCTGTGGCATAGGCCGCCCGCTGTGGATCGGGAGACTCGCGGCGATCGTTACGCAAATCCACTGCCGCTTGGCTTCTGTCTCCGCCGAGGGGCATTCCCTTTGCCTCCGAGAGCCAACCCAGCGCCGCATCCATGAACTCCAAACCGCCAGATTTCAAAATCCGGCCACCATCCCAAAACTCATGATACGGGTTGAGCATCCAAAATGAGGAATGCGAGCCGACCACCACCATCCGTGCTTTCCCGAAATCACGAGCCGCAGCCAAAACCAATGGGGCCTCGCGCGTCTGCCCCGCATCTTGCAGGCCGGACGCCGCCGAGACCACGGCGCGCGCCTCCGCTGGCCCCACCAGCACGGGCTTCCAATCCGTCCCAAGCTCCAGAAGAAATGTCAATTCAGCTCCCACTGGCACGGCACAGCGTAGCCCGGATGCGAACGGAGACCCTTGCGGCACGAACGCTCCATCCACCCACGCCAGCGCAGGATAGGCTTCAAATGCTGTCTTGCTGGCCGACTCCAACTCCAGCGGAGCCACTTGGATATTCCAAGGCCGCAGCCAAGCATCAAGCACGGGCTGGATGCGGCCACGGAACTGATCTGCAAAGACCAGCACGCCACCACCGAGTTCCATGTGCCGATTCAAGATGCGTTCCATCTTTTGAAATTGCGGATCTTTTTCGAGACTCCCAGCCGGGAGATTGGGCGTTTGTAAAAATGCGAGGACCTGAAATCGGGAGGCTTTCTCAGCCGTGAGCTCGCTCCAGCGACACTCCGCCACATCCCACCCCGCCGACTCAAGATGCTTCCGCAAAACGGGGTCGATCAAAAAAGGAAACGCACTTAGAGCCTCGTAATTCGCCCCCCCCACCACCAGCAGGGAATGGCCCTCCTGCACTTTTTGCTCTGCGCAACACACTATGCCTGAGACCTCCCACGCGAGCAATACCGCCAACAGGGCTTTCAAAAAGTAACGACGGGTAAACATTTTTTTCAAATGACAAAATTCGACCGCTCCCTGATGTTGTGAATTTTTCAAAGGCGCAACTCTTTTCGCTGTCCTCTACCCGTTTATGGCGTCGACAAAGCCAAACCCGCCGACTCCGGAGTAGCTCTCCGTGTGCGTCAGGATTGCATGACACTTTAAGAGGTCTACGAAATGCTCTGCCATAGCTCGATCCACCCCCTCCCTCGAGTGCCTTCGATCAATCGCCCGGGCTGTTCAAGGCCATACTGTCTATATCAAAGAGTGTGTCTACACCGGTTCATTCCGGCAAGCCACTGGCAACGATTCTCAGGAAGGAGAAGAGTAAACGCAGTCCAAAAAGTTACAATTCCGCAGTCTGATTGCACAAAGATTGGCACGAACTATCCCTTGAAAACGAGTAAATCATTTCCTTCCAAATAGTCCCTCCTTGCAAAAAGCGGAAAAAGCCTTGTCATTGCAACAATTTCGTCACATAGCAGCAATGCAACGACATTGTTACTTTAACCCCCTTGTCTCGTGTCCGCACCGAGGTCTAAAAATGAGGTCTTATGAAAAAAACCATCGATTGTTGCGAGCACCAAACCTCGCCTCTAAGCAGATGCAGCCTGGCTTCGGCAGGTTCCTTCAGTCGTCTATTCCGCAGGGTCGGGTTCATCGCTTTTCCAAGTTTCGGGGCCACACTCAGTGTTCTTCTCGCAATCTTTACAGCGGTGGCTACCAGCCCCGTCGCACTGGCACAGAACAACACGGCAAACACATGGAACGGGTCTATTACAGGAGCCCTCGGGACGGCTGGCAACTGGAGCCTGGGCACAGTTCCTACAGTGACGAATGATGCCGTCTTTAGCTCGGCTATCGGCACGGGCATCCGAACTCTCAATGCCAACAACCTTACAGTCGGTTCTTTCAATGTCACTGCTCCAAGCGGGACATACTCGATCCGGAACGAGGCGCCTGGATCAACAAACAGCACGCTCACGCTGGGCGGCGCAGGTCGTCTTGGAAATGGCATTTCGGGGACCTCCACCGACCTCCTCTACGCCGCATCGGGAAGCACCTTCAACATCAGGGGTGACAATGGCACTGGCACTGGCACACTCATTCTCGCACTCGGCCAAAACGGCACCTTCAATATCGCGGGCACCTCGGAGATTTCTGCAGCCATCACAGGCACTGGATTTGGAATCACCAAGACCGGGACTGGGAATCTCACCCTCAACGCGACAAATTCTTTTACTGGCCCTCTGACCCTAAACGCTGGCAACTTGACGACTATCACCAACGGTCTCTCTACCTCGACAGCGATTATTGTTAATGGAGGAAATGCAAATGTTGGTCAAGGCACGGTAGCATCAGTCACTTTGAATAATGGCACCCTTTCAGGAGCGACCAAAACAATCACCGCCGCCAACTACTTCCTCAATGGAGGAACACTTAGCCAGCAACTCGGCGTGGGAAACCTCACGGTGGCTACCGGAACTACCACGGTCAATAACAATATCGGGGCTCTTTCGGTAACTATCAGCAGCGGAAATCTCACCTTAGGAAGTTCGAATCGTTTAGCTGATACAGCCAATGTTCTTTTATCCGGCGGCGTGCTGAATCTCGGAGCAAACTCAGATGCCGTAGGCAATTTCACCATGACATCCGGCTCGCTTCTCGGCACGGGCAATCTCACAGCCGCCTCCTACACGATCAGCAGCGGCACGGTTGCAGCAGTTCTCATGGGCGCATCTGGGCTTACCAAAAATACCAGCGGCACCGTTATTCTTTCTGGAAACAACACCTACACTGGCGCGACCACCATCAATGCTGGAACGCTGCAAGTTGGCAATAACGGCACGACAGGCTCACTCACCTCGGCTATCAGCAATAACGCGACTTTAGTTTTTAACCACAGCGGCAACTCGGTCTACTCTAGCACGATCTCAGGCACTGGTGATGTCACAAAGGTTGGAGCTGGTAACCTCACGCTCTCTGGCGCAAACACCTACACCGGAGCTACAACTGTGAGTGCGGGAACGCTAATCCTGGGAGCCAATAATGTTTTCGCTGATTCGGGGAATGTTTCTGTTTCCGGCGGCACTTTAAATACGGCCACCTTTACGGACACAATCAATGCCTTGACTGTCACCAGCGGCACCGTCTCAGGCACTGGCACATTGAATGCCACGCAGGGCTACACTTTACAATCTGGAAGCCTGAGCGCGGTTCTCGCTGGCAGTGCAGGTGTCACAAAAACTGGTTCTGGCACTATCACTCTTTCCGGAAACAACACCTACTCCGGAGCGACCAACATCAATGCCGGTCTTGTGGAGGTCTCCAATGCTGGCGCATTCGGCTCCAACTCCTCGGGCACTACGGTGGCCAACGGGGGCGGCGTCCGGTTTACCGCCGGCGGCACTCTTACGGAGAATTTCACGATTAGTGGAAACGGAAGTAATGGACATGGAGCACTTTATGCATCACCGATCAGCGACTCTGCATTTGCAAATATTTCAGGCAGCGTGACGCTGGCAGACAACGCCACGATTTCCGCTTTGGCGACCGGCAGCGGGGGCGCGCTGCAACTCAGCGGCGCGGTCAGCAGCGGGGCGTCCTCCGGCACCACGATTCTTACCCTCACCGGTAACAGCACCTCGGGAAGCAATTTGCTTTCTGGCCTCGTGTCCGATGGAACGACCGGTGCCAAGCTGGGAATTGTCAAAGAGGGCACGGGCACCTGGGTTCTCGGCGGAACAAGCATCGTGAATACCTTCACGGGCGGAATCCAAGTCAATTCCGGCACGATTACATTGGGAGGAAGCGGAGGTAAACAATTCGGGGACAATGTGGTATCCTTGGGTAGCCTCACCGGCGGGGATGCCACAATTTCAATCGCGCCGTCCAGCGGGTTTTCGACTGGAGGTAGCACCGGGACTGTTCTCCTTGTGAACCCCGGAACAGGTAACAGAACTCTAACGGCCTCTGCTGATAGCAATAATACTTTAAATTGGAAAATTATCTTGGACAACAACTTGACTGTTGGAACGACTCAGTCAGGCAGAGCCATCAACCTGGCCTCGGAGATCATCGGTGGTTCGGATCTGGTTTTTACCCGCTCCGTAGCGGGAACCACGGCCCACGCCCTCAACAATGCGGCCAATGCCGGTGCCAATGGGCAACTTAACACGAGAAACCTATTCACCGGCAACATGGTTGTGAGCAATACCGCTCTGCTGCAATTTGGCAATGACGACCTCAACTTCTCCGGGGCCACGTTGAATGTTCTCGATGGTGGCAAATTCAATCTTCAATCCAACAGTATTGTGGGTGGCCTCAATGGGCAATCGACCGGCGTGGTTGTTGGAACGAATAGCGCCAAGACCCTGACTCTCGCCGGAAACGGAAATTATTCTTTTTCAGGATCGATCAATAATGGCACAACCCAAACAGTCAGCCTAGTTGTCCGCTTGAACAAGGAAGGCGTGCAAGGCAGCCAAACCTTGGCTGGAAACAATAGCTACACGGGAACCACCGCCTTACAAGGAGGCACACTGCGGTTGGACTATTCAACGGCCAACGGATCGAAATTGTCAAACTCCAGCGCTCTTACTCTCAGTGGCGGCACGATCGACCTTGCTGGAGGAAGCCATACCGAGGTCGTCGGCAGCACGACACTTTCCAATGGCTTCAACACCATCTCCCGCAGTTCGGGATCTTCTGTTCTGGCTCTGGGGACATTGACCAATTCCGGCGGCGGAATCAATTTTTCCGCCGACAACATTGCCACGACCAACTCGACCAACTCGAATGGCCTACTC
>Ga0247844_1000884_pt1 | contig 59677 bp, 60 predicted proteins | sample LaCtaG_FD_192421 | JGI IMG/M metagenome (GOLD analysis project Ga0247844, IMG submission 192421) | Freshwater microbial communities from meromictic Lake La Cruz, Castile-La Mancha, Spain - LaCruzMarch201714.5m_1 | ecosystem: Environmental > Aquatic > Freshwater > Lake | place: Spain: Castile-La... | reverse complement strand
TTTATAAAACCCTTGAAATGATTAACTGGGATATGGCCCAGGATGAGAATGCGATGGGTGCCGAGCTTGCCGAACCTATCGTGGATATCTTTAGAACACTTCAAAGACTTCCGATCAATCCGACAACAGATATTGGTTTATTGGCGCATATTCAGACGATGAATTTTTTAGTTCAGAAATTGAATAAAGGTCAGTGGTTGAATCCAGTTGTTCCTAGTGCTGTTCAACAAGAACTTGAAAGAAAAGGTCACTTCGTTCTTATTCAAAGAAAAAAAGATAACAGTGAGATTTGGAAAGATGAGAAGTCGGAACTTATTTGGGGGGATAGACTTTCTAAAAACATGAATCACGATCATGCGAAAAATGCCTGTACTGGCTTACCCAATTTTGATGGAAAATCTTGGAGATTGCCTACTAAAGAAGAATTTGAAAGCGCGGACACTAATGGAATTCGTTCGGCGTTGCCGAATATGAATTACACTTTTTGGTCTTCTTCGGTGCATGCAAGCGGCCCGGACTACGTGTGGTTGTTCGACGGTGACGACGGCGACTTAGACGTCGACTACCGTCGCAACTACGTCGGCTCGGTTCGCTGCGTCGCTCTTTAGGCGTGGAGATTTGAAGTATAATTTGATGATTTAATTATTTAAAATGCGATTAGCATTTTAAGAATTTAAGAGGACTTATGAAACCGAATCTAAAACTGGCCACACTACTCATAGGAAGCATCTTTTCCTTCTCAGTCCTGGCAACAGAACTTCCTGAGATCAAACAACCTGAAGAACTTCAGAGTGGTGAGTTCGCGGAAGGAGTAATGACGGGGTTGTCCGCTGAAGATATCAAAATATTTCTTCCATGGGCCCAGAACGCTCGAAAAATTCTTGATGACGCTCTTGCCGAATCTTTAAGATTTTCCCTTTTCGAAAAAGTGAACTTCCTTGAGTCAGAAATGAAAAGGGTTGTTCAAGGTTCTGGTAACAAAAACTATCAACTTCTTATGCGATCTTCTTTAAATAGAGGGCTTCTTCTTTCTAAGATTTTAAAAGAAGAGTCAGATATCAATGATCCAGGAATTTTACAAAATCATCTAAGTATTCTTGTGGGATCTATTGAGTTAGCGAAGTTCTTTTTTGAGTCAGACAATGCCTTTCAGCAGAAGGCCGAAGACAATAAGGTCGGAAGTGTGCCTTACGCCTTATTTGCAAAAAAGATGGGCCATTATTATTTACCTATCAGTCTTAGTATCTTTGATACATCTGCTCAGTACCGTGTGCTTTATAAAACCCTTGAAATGATTAACTGGGATATGGCCCAGGATGAGAATGCGATGGGTGCCGAGCTTGCCGAACCTATCGTGGATATCTTTAGAACACTTCAAAGACTTCCGATCAATCCGACAACGGATATTGGTTTATTGGGGCATATTCAGACGATGAATTTTTTAGTTCAGAAATTGAATAAAGGTCAGTGGTTAAATCCAGTTGTACCTAGTGCTGTTCAACAAGAACCTGAAAGAAAAGGTCACTTCGTTCTTGTTCAAAGAAATGAAGATAAGAGTGAGATTTGGAAAGATGAAAAGTCAGGGCTTATTTGGGGGGATAAACTTCCTAAATCTATATCTCAGCACAAGGCTGGCACCGCATGTAAAAAGTTAGCAAAAATCGATGGAAAGTCTTGGAGACTTCCTACGAAAGAAGAATTTGAAGAAGCTGAAGTTCATGGTATCCGATCGGCGTTGCCGAATATGTCTTACGAATTCTGGTCTTCTTCGTTAGATGCTAGTTACTCGAGATACGCATGGTCGTTAAACGGACGCAGCGGCACCGTAAACAGATGGGACCGCAACGGGCTCTCCTCAGTTCGCTGCGTGATCCCTTAAGAGGATTGAAACTTATTATTCATGAGGCGTTGATTAAAGATGAACAAATAAAAAAGGCCACATCAAAATTGATTTGTGGCCTTTTTTATTTAAAGACTTGTTTTTTTAAGATTAAAGAGCGGCAGGCTTTTTAGTGGCCACTTTTTTTACTGCTTTAGCTACTTTTTTATTAGCTTTTTTCTTTGGAGCTGCTGCTGTAGCAACTTTTGGACCTTTTACTTTAGATGACTTCATAAGTTTTTCGAAACGAGCTTGAAGAGAGTTGATTTCTTTTTTGTGTTCGTTAAGGAATCTTTTTGCTTTCTTTTCGATATCTGATTTTTCTTTCTGAAGTTTTTTCTTAACAGCTGTAAGATCTTTCTCAATTAATTTATTAAAGTCTTTTTGAGCGTCTTTAACCATAAGGCCAAAACTCTTTTTCAGATCAGTGACGTTAACATCAGAAATGAATGATTCGATGTTTGATTTAATCTCATTGATCTTTCCAAGAACCTTTGCTTTTTTGTCTTCAGTCTGTGTTGTCTCAGTCATAAAATCCTCATCGGACTCATATATTGTAAAATAAGAATATTTATTAAACAGGTGTCATTCGGCTCTATTATACTCAGATTTTACTTAAAGATCAAGTACTTTTGTTGACTACCGTGAAGATGTTTCTTACCTTGGGCCAGACTTAAGAAGAGGAAGAGGGGCAAAACTGGGGGGATTTAACCTCCCCAGAGTTAGAATTGATGAGGTGGTTATGCCTTTTTGATGCTTTTTTTGGCCTTTTTTACGGTCTTTTTCTTCGAAGAATTTTGAACTTGGGCCGTTTTTTTAACCAGTTTTTCAAGTTTTACCTGGAGAGAATGGATTTCTTTTTTATGATCATTTAAGAACTTTTGAGCTTTCTTTTCCACATCATCTTTTTCTTTCTGAAGCTTCTTTTTCATGACAGAAAGGTCCTGATCTACAAGCTTATTAAAATCTTTTTGGGCCTCTTTCATCATGCCCTTAAAGCTTTTTTTAATATCATTAACGTTCACATCAGAGATGAAGGTTTCGATATTCGATTTGATTTCGTTGATTTTACCAAGCATTTTTGCTTTTTTGTCTTCTGTCGTCATAAATCCTCCCTTGGATTATAAATGATAATTAAGATTTTTGCTGATCGGAATACGGTAACCAAACCCAAAACTCTTCGCTTTAATTTTTAGGATGGGACAGAATTGAGATCTCTTGTATTCAGATTTTAGATAAAGATTGAGGACTCGAGTCACTTCTTCTTCAATAAAACCAAGATTTATAAGTTGTTTTTTACCCATCTGATAACTAAGAATTCCTTCCAACATGGGATCAAGTCTTTCATAGGGAGGCAGAGAATCTTGATCGAGTTGATTGTCTCGAAGTTCTGCGGAAGGGCCTCGGTGAATGATGCCTACAGGGATAAGGTCATTAAAATGTTGATTAATGTGGTTGGAAAGCTGGTAGACCTCGGTTTTATAGAGGTCCCCTAAAACAGAGATGGCCCCTACGGAGTCACCATATTGTGTGGAGTATCCAACGGCCAGTTCTGATTTATTGGATGTATTGATGACCATGGCCCCGGTTTGGTTGGAGCGGGTGTAGAGAAGCATGCCCCTTAGGCGACTTTGTACGTTTTCATCGACTAAACCTTCAAAAGGTTCTGTAAAAGTTTGTTTGAAAGCATTCTTAACAGTGGAGTGTAAAAACTTAATGGGAAAGTAGGTAAGAGGGATATTGAGATTTTTACAAAGTAATTCAGAGAGCTCGGTACTTAATGTTGCCGAATGTATGCTTGGCATATAAATCGCCTCAACACTTTGACCAGGTTTGAGACTTAGTTTAACGATGGCCAAAACCAAGGCTGAGTCCATGCCTCCCGAGAGGGCCACAAGAAATTTTTTAAAACCACTTTTTTGAGCGTACTCTTGAAGACCAAACTGTAATCCGGCCAAGACGTCAGCACACTCACTTTGAGTCCATGTTTTTAAGACCGCAGGTTTTGATTTTAGGTCAATTCGAGGAGAAAATAGACCTTCCCAGGTATTTTCCTCTCTGAAAATGGGTGTTTCTGAATATTGGCCTTTAAGTTCCTGGAAATTAAAACTTCCATTGGCCGCTTTGAAGCTTACAAGTTCTAAGGCAAGGTGATTGCCGTCCATCACAAAACTTGTTCCATCAAAGAGTATTTCATCTTCACCGCCAACACGATTGACGTAAACAAAAGGGCAGCCAAAAAGAAGAGAGATGTTTTTGGCCCGCTCAAATCTTTTATTTTTTTTGGCCGCTTCAAAAGGGCTGGCACTTAGGTTAATGATGGCCTTGAGTTTGAGATTCTTCTTTTGAGCATCCTCTAACATGAGTTTACAAGGATCAAGTTCATGAAAACTTGAGGCCCACATGTCTTCGCAAATCTGAAGTGCAAAAGTATCCCCGTTAAATTCATAAAAGGCGTTTTCACTTCCAGGAGTGAAGTATTTTTGTTCATCAAAAATATCGTAGTTTGGAAGAAGTCTTTTGGTATAAAGAGCTCTCATTCCAACACCTGGAGCGATTTCAAAAATAACGTTTTTAATTTTTTTGGGTAAGGAATCTGCTTCTACATCATAAGTTAGTCCCCCAACTAAAGCTCGCCATGAAGCTTTGGGAAGATTTTTTGCCCAGTGATCAAGTTTATTCACAAAGGTCAAATACTTATCAATGAAGGCCCTCTGAAGGACAAGATCTTGAAGAGGATATCCCGTGAGATAAAGTTCTGGAAAAAGATGCAGGCCATCGATTTTTAAAAGTTCTACTGTCGAGGCAAAAATACCTTCAAAGTCGGCCAGGGTATGATGAGTTTGGTGAAGATGAAGAGTCGTATTCATAGTTTATCGTCTCGTTGCTTGACACGTTGCCCATAAAAGAGATATGAGGTCGTCCTCATTGTACATTAAAAACAGAAGAGTATGAATCATGAATATATCAGGTGCTTCACGAGTTTTAGTCATTGGCGCAGGTCTAGCGGGTTCTGAAGCTTCTATGTTTTTAGCTCGTAAGGGAGTTGAAGTCGTTTTGCTTGAAACCAAGGGGCTAAAACTTAATCCTGCTCAAAAAATTCCCACTTTTGCCGAACTTGTTTGTACGAATTCACTAAAGTCTAAAGACCCGACTTCGGCACATGGACTTTTAAAAACTGAAATGAAGGCCATGGGTTCTTTTATTATCGAATGTGCCGAAAAACATGCCGTTCCTGCTGGGGACGCTCTGGCCGTAGACCGGGAAAACTTCTCAAACGAAGTCAGTCATTGTTTACGTCATCATCCATTGATTCAAGTCATTGATCGGGAAGCGCATGACCCTATCAGTTTAAAAGCTGAATACAATTGTGACTTTGTCATCGTGGCCACAGGTCCATTGACCACAAAGGCCTTGGAAGAGTGGATCTTAAAAGACATCTCCGGGGATGATTTTTATTTTTATGATGCCATTGCTCCAGTAGTTGATGCAGATACATTAGATTATACAAAAATGTATTTTAAAGATCGTCATAAACCTATTGGTGTTTCGGCAGATTACTTAAATGCTCCTATGAATAAGGAGCAGTATTACGCTTTTATTGAGGAACTAGTTAAAGCAGAAAAAGTTCCACCCAAAGAGTTTGAAGATTGGAAGTTCTTTGAATCATGCCTTCCAGTTGATTTGATGGCCGAAAGAGGCAAAGATACCGCTCGTTTTTCTTGTATGAAACCCATAGGTTTAGAACAGGCCGATGGACGCGAGCCTTGGGCCTGTGTGCAGTTGCGAAAAGAAAATCTTTTGGGTTCTGCCTACAACTTAGTAGGGTTTCAAACTAGACTTACTTATAAAGAACAGGTGCGCGTCTTTCGTATGATTCCTGGCATGGAAGAGGCCAGTTTTATTCATCTAGGATCTTGTCACCGTAACTCGTTTTTAAATGCGAGAAAACTTCTAGACGCCGATCTTCGCAGTAAGAAGTTTCCAGAGCTTTATTTTGCCGGTCAGATTACTGGGGTCGAGGGTTACACTGAATCAGCTTCCATGGGATTGTATGTGGCCTTCCAGGTTTTGAGACGGATCAAAGGTGAAGAACCTGTTGCGTTTCCAGTTGAAACGGCCATGGGGGCCTTGGTAAACTACATCATGACCATTCAAAAGCCGACTCCTTCCAATATTAATTTCGGACTTCTGCCTTCTGTGGAGCTCACTAAAGAGCAGCGCCGTGGGGACCGTAAGAAAATAAAAAAACAACTTGTCGCAGCTCGCGCACAAGATGTTTTCCAAAACTTCCATTCCGAGTTAAGATAAGCCCAAATATCTTTAAAGAAGGGATACTGTGGCGGGAATTCTGCTGATCATTTTTGCGTGTTTATTTTGGGCCATGGATACTCTTATCCGTTATCCATTGGTCGAGCGTGGCATAAATCCGGTGACCATCGTCTTTTTTGAACACATTCTCCTGACTCTGATCTTTTCGATTGGCCTTATTCCTGCGATCAAAAGAATCGGCGAACTCAAAGTGGCCGATATTTTCAGTTTTTTTGTTATCGGTGGACTAGGTTCAGGTATAGCTACGATGGCATTTACTGAATCGTTTCAATATCTCAATCCTTCTTTGGTCATCCTTCTACAGAAATTTCAGCCAGTCATTGCGATATTTTTAGCTTCGCTTATTTTAAAAGAGCAGATTGATAAAAAATTCATCATCTGGGCCATTGTTTGTTTATTCGGTGGTCTTTTAGTCAGCTCCCCTGACATCAAAAGATTTTATGAACTGATGATGAATGACTATTCAAAAGTCACATCCGATGGTGCCTTGAAAGGTTATGGACTTGTAAGTATTTCCATTTTAGGTTGGGGTGCAGCTACAGTTTTTGGTAAAAGACTTTCTCTCGCGGGATACGAAACACGAACCATCATGGGTGGACGTTTTCTCATGGGACTTTTAGTTCTGGCCCCCTTCATGAAGTGGGATAAATCCATGTTGCTGCCAGAAAGCGAAGATTATATTCGTTTGGTGGTTATGGTGATCATCTCTGGTGCTTTGGCCATGTGGCTTTATTATCAGGGGTTAAAAAGACTTCCGGCCAAGACTACTGCTATTGCGGAAATGTTTTTCCCATTTTTTGCGATTGTGGCCAATTGGTTTTTTTTAGGTAAAGAGTTAAATGAAATGCAGCTTGCTGGTGGGATTATTCTCATCGTAGGCTCTCTTGTGATTCAAATTAAAAAGTATTAGAGATGAAAACAGCTATTGCCATAGATTCCTTGCTTAAACGAGATGAAGCCATTTTTCTTTTAGAAATGGTCTTAAATCTTTTTCCAGATTCGGAGATTTATACCATATCCCATAAGCAGGGAAACATCCTGGGTACCATTGAAACAAAATCTATTGTTTCTAGTTTTTTAACCCATAGGACCAAAGATGTTTCCGTTTTTGTTAAAAACTTTTGGCTTGTTCCTGTGGCCGTTAAGGGCATTCCTCTTCATCCGAGTATCCAAAAAGTCATCGTCATCAGCCGAGGTTACATTCATGGACTTAATCTTCCCCCAAATATCGAGCGTATTCTTTATATCTTAGAGTGGGATATGATCGACCAAAAAAAACTTGGCCTGCAAAAAATCTTTTGCCCATTTGTAAATGATTGGCGTGAGAAAGCATTGATAAAATATCCAAAAATCGCTGTGACTTCCCAAACCTTAAAAACTTATTTGGAACTTCCAAATGCTGAAGTGATTGAACCTACTTATAGAACGGAAGAATACCCTTTCGTAAGAGATGAAGATCATAATTTTGTTTTTACTCATCAGCTCCTTTATACCCATGACCTCACGGCCCAAGAGTTTGAATGTATCGTAAAAGTTCTTCTTGGAAAAAAAGAGATGATCAGGGTCCTGGGTCCAGATCAGCATTTAGAATATTTAAAAAAATCTTATCCTCAGGTCGAATTTGGTGGAGATCATTGTGAAGCAACCAATGCTCTTTATTCTCATCAGGCCAAAGCTGTTTGGGATTTTTCAAAGAGTTATTTTCCTGCCAAAGCTTTTGGAGCATTGGCCACAGGAAGACCTGTGGTGGTGAGAGATCTCCCAATCAATCGTGAGTATTTAACCATGGGAAGTTATTTCTTGTCCTCCTTTAGCACTGAAGCCTTGGAAAAAGTCTATGCTGAGGTGGAAGCCTCTTATGTTTCACTGGATAGAAAAGTTCTAAGAAGATTGGGCCTTAAATGGAACGAGAGGCTTTTTAAATCACGAATGGTCAGCTTCTTAGGTAAACACAGTTAACAGGCCCACGCACCTAAATCACCCCCTTGAAAAGCATCGCTTTTCCACAGGCATTATTAAAAGCAGGGAGAAAACTCGCAGAGTTTTCTCCCTGCCCCGTCCGAAATAAGAACGTCGAAGAAAGAAAAACTTAAAGAGGACGGATGACCTAAGACCTAGGATCGATTTAGATGCATGTACCCTGAAATGAATTTATTTTAAATTTCTTTCTCTAACTCTTTAAGAACTTTTTCCACATGTTTAACAGCACGTTCAATGACGGCCTCAACCGGTTGGCCATTAAGTTTTGGCAGAATCGTGGCCGCAGAATGAGAATGCCCACCACCGCCAATGGCCTGAGCGATTAAACCAACATCAATTTCTCCAGAAGAACGAAGACTCATTTTTACAAAGTCTCCGTCGTCACGAAACATACAAGCAACCTTGATGTTATTAAGGATAAGAAGATTATTGATAAAAGCATGAGTGTCTTCAACGTCAGAAGCAAACTTGTCGATGTCTTCTTTTCGCAAAATGATCCACGCAATAGTTTCATCATGGTTTGTGGCGGCCGTATTGAGAATACGGGCCAAAAGATGCATATGTGGGACTCGTTTTGTACCGTAAATACCGTTATAGGCCTCTGGAGGATTAATTCCAGTGTCCATAAGTTTTGAAACAAGTCTATGAGTTGCTGCTGAAACTGTAGGGTAACGGAAAGAACTAGTATCTATGATGATGGCAGTATAAATGGGAAGTGCGATTTTTTTTGTGAACTTTACACCTATATATTCGATCATCTCACCCACAAGCTGGCCCGTTGCCGCAGCTTTAACATCAATACAATGATTAGATAGATCTCTCCCGCGACAAGGATGATGATCAATATAAAGTTGTGCCATCTTGTCGGTGATAAAGTCCCCAAGCATTGGGCCCACACGTGTTTTAGTGTTGGTGTCCACTACGATGACGAGATCGGGAATGAATTGCGGCATTTTGCTTAAAAAATGTTTAAAACCGAATACAACTTTATCCACGTCTAAATAGGTGTAGCGATCAAGTAGAGGCTCTTCGTTAACGCAATAAACATCTTTGCCAAGCTCTCTAAGAGCAAGACACAATGAGATCTCGCTTCCGATACCGTCAGCATCTGGATACTCATGAGTTGTAATGAGGATCCGCTGTGCCACTTGAATTCTTGATTTAAAAGTATCTAAAATAGTCATAATTTTTTATGATAGCTTCTCGGTCTAATGGCCCATGAACTGGAGTCTAGACTTGATTCTGGGGCCCTTTAGATAACCAGGCAAACTTTAACAGGGTATTATGGATAAAATCTTGATAGTTGACAATGTTTGTAAGGAATATCCCGGTCGATCGGCCGTCTCAAACATTTCATTTGAAGTTAAAAAAGGTTCTATTCATGGCTTCTTGGGGCCAAATGGTGCCGGAAAATCCACCACCATGAAAATGATTAGTGGTTTGATGCCCGTGACATCTGGAGAGATCACTCTTTTTGGAGAAAAAATCTCTTACACAAACATTCTGCTCAAAAATAAATTGGGCCTGTTGCCAGAAAATCCTCCACTCTACATGGACATGACCGTTGAGAGTTATCTGCGTTTTGTGGCCCGCCTTCATCAAGTCAAAAACATCTCTCAACAAGTTGATCAAGTCATTGATCAACTTTCTTTAGGTGCAGTAAAAAAACGTTTGATTGGTAATCTCTCAAAAGGTTTTAAACAAAGGGTGGGGCTGGCCCAGGCCATTGTTTATGATGCTCCTTTTTTGATGTTAGATGAGCCAACGAATGGACTTGATCCACAATCAGTGGTGGAACTCCGGGACGTGATAAAAAAACTCTCTGCCCACAAAACCATTTTGTTTTCCTCTCATATTCTTTCTGAGGTTGAGCAGCTTTGTGATCACATTACGATCATTCACCAAGGAAGGATCAAGGCCTCAGGAGACATCGCCCAGATTCATCATAAGTTTCGAAAGGGACTGGTGTTAAAAATTGGCATAGGGAAGGGAGAAAAACTTCCTGAGCTTGATCAGTTTGGCAAACATGAGATTGCTGAATTTCACTCATTGGCGCAAGAAGAGCAGTTTAGAATTGTTTTTGAGGCCGAAAAAGATTGCCGTGCTGAAATTGGCAAGTTTTTGATTGAACAAGGATCAAGACTCATGACTCTTCAAGTTGAGTCTCCAGAACTGGAAGATATTTTTTTACACATGACGGAGAATAAATAATGATTTTTGCGTTATGGAAAAAAGAAGTGGATTCATACTTCTCATCTCCTTTGGCCTATGTGCTCATTGGACTCTTCTCACTTATTACAGGGATCATGTTTTTTAACCTGCTCGTGACGTATTCCGACGGCATTCAGGCCATCCCTCAAAACATGACCCAAGATATCTCCTTTGTTGAAGAAGTTGTTGTAAGGCTTTTTGCTAATATAAATTTTCTTTTTCTCTTTTTTATTCCCCTGATTACCATGCGCCTTTTTTCTGAAGAAAAAAGATTAGAGACTTTGGATTTGTATTGGTTGGCCCCTGTAAAAGATTGGCAATTAGTTTTGGCCAAAGGCCTTGCGGCCGCGACACTTATTATCTCCTTATTGCTCATGACTCTCGTTTATCCTTTGATTATTTGGGGCGTAGGGGTTCAAGATTTTACTCTCTTAGGCACTGCCTATGCCAGTTTGTTCTTAAATGCCTGTGCCTATATTGCATTAGGGTTATTTTGTTCTTCCATTTCTGGTAATCAGATCATTGCAGCTCTTTTATCTATTCTTGGCATCATGTTCCTATGGATGATCACCTGGGGTGGGCACTTAAATTCAAATTATATTCTTTCAGAGATTTTTACTTATATCGGTATCACCTCACACTTTGAGAAAATCCTTAGAGGCCTTGTTGGAACTCAGGATCTTATCTATTATGTGACATTTATTTTTATGTTTGGTTTTCTCACTGTGAAGAGTCTGGGCCGGAGGAATTGGTAATGAAAAACTTACTTTTCCCATTATGGGTCATCATTGATGTTTTATTAGTTATTGCGAGCATTTCTCTTTGGATTGCAGCACCAGAATTTAAAACACTGAACATGAGTATAATGGTTTTTGCCTTAAGCTTAGCTTGTTTACTTGCCTTCATGCGTATGAGTTATTTAAAAATATATGTGAAGAGTGCTTATTTTAAGACAGTGCTTTATCACGTTATTAATGTCTTTTTAGTGGCCTCTATTCTCGGAGTGATAAACTACTTAGGAAATAAAAATTTTAAAGAATTTGATATTACCATTCAGCAAAGAAATAGCCTCACAGATCAGTCTCTGAAGGTTTTAGAAATCGTGAAAACTCCTCTTAAGTTCACCGTCTATTCCAGAAGAGAAGATTGGGGTGGCATTTTAAACGTTTTAAAACTTTATCGTGCTGCAAACCAAAACATTCAGACTGAGGCCATTGATACGGATGTGAGACCTGATCTGGTGAAAGAAAAAAATATTTCTCAGAATGGCACTGTCATCATCTCTTACAAAAATAAAGAGACAATTTTTACTATCACAGATGAGTTATCAGTCACCAATGCGCTTCTTAAGGCCTTGAGAGATTCTCAAATCAATCTTTATTTTACCACCGGGCATCAAGAACTTCGTTGTGACGATAAGACCAATGAAGGTATTTCAAATCTTTGTGAAAAACTTGAGACCCAGAATTATCATATTAAAAACTTAGATCTTGCTCTGGCCGACATTCCTAAAGATGCAACGGCCATTTTTATTTTAGGTCCTACATCAGGATTTTTACCTGAAGAGACTAAAAAACTTCAGTCCTATCTTGCGGCCGGAGGAAGTGTATTCCTAGCATTGGCCCCTTCATTTAAAGTTGCGATGTATGATAATTTAAATAATCTTGCTAAACCATTTGGTCTCTCATTAGGAAAGGATATTGTCATTGATCGCCTCTCAACCATTCAAGGGGCAGAAGCTACCATTCCTATTGTAAGTAAGTATTCACCCGATCACGCCATTACGGCGGGTTTTAATTTACGTACAGTTTTTCCTTTGAGTGCCTCCGTTAATACCATCGAAGGAAATGACAGTGCTGAGCTTTTGGCCTTCACTTCTGACTTTCCAGGAAGTTGGGCGGAAACTGATCTTAAGGCCGTCACGACAGGGCGTGCGGATTATAAGGAAGGCATTGATCAGAAGGGCCCAATAGGTTTATTAGGTATTGGCGAGCAGGTGGGAGATGGGGCCCGAGGTTCACGATTTATTCTTTTGGGTTCAAGTTCATTTCTTATTAATGCCTATCAAGGGCAGGCGGGCAATACGACACTTTTTTTAAATTCTGTTTCATGGATGGTCGATGACGAAGGAATTATTTCTTTTAACCGTCCGGGTATTGAAGAGTACCCAGTGATTTTAAGTGCCAATCATTTACAGATGATTTTTGTGATTTCGATTCTTTTTGTTCCGATCATCTTTTTTGGAGCGGCCATTTTTATTTACCGCCGTCGTCGTTTATTATGAAAAGAAATATCATCCTTGTTGGTATTTTAAGCTCTCTTCTTCTCATGACTTATTTTTTTCAAGAAAAAAGAGTAGAAAAAGAGCATGTAGAGGCGGACCTTAAGGATCAGCTTATTAATTTTGAACTTAAGCACCTAAAACTTCCAGCATTTGAAGCTGAAAAAGAAGATGGAAGATGGTGGTTTGGTAAAGAGCTTCTTTCTTTTAATGGTCTTTCGCAGTTTGAAAAAAAACTGACTCAAATTAAAAAGCTCAAAGAAATTGATGGTGATTGGAAGGTTTATTTTAATCACCCATTAAATTTTGAAATTAATCACGAACCTTGGGCCATTGGAGATACTTCTTTAGATAAACAAAGTTTTTATATTTCTAGGAATAAAAAGATTTATCTAGCCTACATAGATGGGGGAAGCCATGAGCTTGTTCAAGACGAGAACCAAGTCGCTGAAACGAAATTAAATGAGTTAAAAACAATTCTTCAGGCAAGTTTTGAGAGTTTAAAAGAAAAACAACTTTTTAGGTTTTTTCCTGACCTTTCTTTTGATCGTATTATCATTAAGGCCCAGGGTATTCCTGGTTATGAACTTAATTTTGTCGATAACAGCACAGTTCCTAAACCGGTTCATGGCATTACAGTTCATGAGGGGCTTAAGGGAAAATTTTTATCGCTCTTTACCCAGATGATGATTCAAAAGGAAGTTCCCTATACCAATAGGCCTTATTTTAAAAAGCTTTGTGAACTTCAGCTTATTGATAGCGAAGGTGAGATAAGAAGTTGGGAGTTATGGCAGGAGTCTAAAAAGCAGGCCAATCCCATCATAACCGACCACGGTGCTAAAAGATCTTTTTTAGTGGTAGGTGGAACCATGAAAGTTTTTTTCACTCATTTTCAAGAGTATTGGGATCGTAAGGTTATACCTCCCTCTTCATTTAAATCTTTCACCAAACTTGATCTAACCATGATGCAAGGTAAAAAAAGTGGGCATGTTCAAATCATAAATAAAGAGCCGCTTGATTTTAACGCCTCTGGATTTAAGGCCAATATAGATAACCTTCAAAAACTCATGGATATTGTTTTTAATATTGGAGAGTGGGATCAGGCCGATCGAGTTTCCCCACTTTCACCCACTGAGAGACAAGAAGTTTTGAGTGGAAACTATCTTCGTTTTGAAGTTTTTGGACAAGATCTTTTAATGTGGCAGAAAAAAGAAGAACTCATAGTCGTCAATCTGACTCAGAAATTTAAGGCCCATTATGGGATTTATGTGGAAAAGTTTCGCGCGAGCTTTGACTCTATGTTAGAGTGAGAATGTTATGACAAACATCATGTCTTTATTTGAAACGTATTTAATGGTTTTGGTTCATCCTTTTAGGATTCACCAACAGTTTCGTCATCAGGTGGCCATGCCTCACCATGACGGTCATATTTATGCACCCTTAAGTCTGGCCGAAGCTCTTGGCATGTCATGGGTTTTTGCTATGATCCGCGGTATTGCAAAACTTTTAATTCTTAATTTCTTCTTCCAATCATTTCTGGCCATGCAGAGTGAAAATTTTCCTTTTATTGAAGAACTGATGGAGTCATCAGGTTATTCGACATATTATCTGATTCTCTTTTCTGCTGCCTTAGATATCATCTTTTTTCCTATCGCTGCTTTGGTCATGACTGAAGTGTGGGGTTTTTTTATTCGGTTGTTTTGTGGCTGGCTTAATCCAGAATTACCTAAAGAAGATGTGGCCGATCAGATTACCACTCATGCATTAAGCTCAAATGTTTTCAGTATGGTTCCCTTTATTGGAGATATCATTCAGCCACTGCTTTATTATTTTCTTCTTTACGCAGGACTTCGTTCCAATCTTGGCGCTTCACGTTCTTTGGCCTATGTCATAATTGTGACACCCACTTTGATCGGATTTATGTTCATTTCTCTTGTTTTACTCGCAATATTTTATTTAATTGGCTGATATTTTCTTACGGCCCGGTATTTTCATAATTTTACACACCAGGCCTTAGTTGTCTTTCTCCCGTATTTTTGGAATTATCGATACACACACACGTTTTTTTTAAGACATTCGAGAGGAGTTATCTGTGAGCCACCAGTATTTTCATGGATCTATTGAAGTTGTTTGCGGTCCTATGTTTTCCGGCAAAACCGAAGAACTAATTAGACGTATTAAGCGCGCTCAGATTGCTAAACAACGTGTGCAAATTTTTAAACCGGCCATTGATATTCGATATGATAAAGAAGATGTTGTTTCTCATTCATCTCAGGCCGTAAAATCTGAGCCTGTTGAAAACTCTGTTGAAATTCTTTTAAAACTAAAAGATTCGACACGTGTTGTGGCCATCGATGAAGTTCAATTTTTTGATGATAATATCATCATGGTTGTGACTAAACTGGCAGCTCGTGGCTACAGAGTGATCTGTGCTGGCCTTGATTTGGATTATCGTGCCCAACCTTTTGGACCTATGCCAACACTTCTTGCATTGGCCGATGAAGTCATGAAAATTCACGCCATCTGTACTGTCTGCGGAGCTCCTGCTACGAGAACTCAACGTCTCTCGGCCCATAAAGAACGATTCTTATTAGGGGAGACAGATGCTTATGAAGCACGTTGTCGCGGTCACTTTCAAGATAATGATGAAACAGAAGAGCAAGGTCAACTTCCTCTACAAGAAGAGATTAAGCCTCTTTCTGGTTCCCTCACAAACTAAGAGCATGTTATCCTTGGTTGTCGATAACCAACTGGCCCCCCAGGAGAATGAATGGAAATGTATACGCCGGAAACTCTAATTTCTGAAGAAGAGATAGCTTTTAGGATCGATGCCTTAGGTAAGGCCATCACGGCCGATTTTGAAAACGAGGAACTGATCGTGATCTGCGTGCTTAAAGGTGCATTCATGTTCTGCTCTGATCTGATCAAAAAGATCAATCTTCCTCTAAAACTTGAATTCATTTCTCTCTCATCGTATGGCGATAACACTCAAAGCTCTGGCAGTGTACGTTTAGAAATGGATATTACGGCCAATGTTGAAGGAAAAAATGTTCTGATCGTGGAAGATATCGTGGACTCAGGTTTAACGATAAAAACTCTTTTGGATACACTGTCGGTGAGAAAACCAAAAAAAGTTAAACTAGCTTCGCTTCTCTTTAAACCAATTAAACTAAAACATAGAGTCACCATTGATTATCTTGGATTTGAAATCGAAGATAAATTTGTTATCGGATATGGTCTGGATTATGCTGGCCGATACCGAGAGCTCCCTTATATTGGAGTTTTAAATGCAGGTAACTAATCAAGGGAGTGTGAGAGTCGATTTAGTTGGCGGCACACTGGATATTGAGCCCATCAATCTGATTATTAAAAATGTTGTGACGTTAAATGTGGCCACGGGCCTTAAGGCTTCTGTGAGTCTTTCAAAAATTCCATTTGATGGAATTGAGATTCATTCTAAGGATTACAACAAGTTTTATAAATACGCGGCCACGGATCTTACTGAAGACAGAGTGGTCTATTCTCGCGAATTTCAAGAGATGACTTTTGTTTTGCAAATATTGAGACTTTTTAACATCAATAGTGGTGTGAAACTTGAGCTGGCCTCGGGAGCACCTGCTGGTTCTGGCCTTGGTGGATCTTCTGCTATGGGAGTCACTCTTTATCGAGCACTTTGTAATTTTACAGGTGATAATTATGACCGACACACAGCTGTGATGAGAGTAAAGGCCGTTGAAAGCCGTATTCTTAATCAAGGAATGGCCGGTTATCAAGATTATTTCCCTGCTCTGACTGGTGGAGTTCTGGCCATCAAAGGTATGGAGGGCGAAATTAAAATTGAGCAACTTTATACTGATGAACTTAAAGAAGTACTTGAAAGTCATTTGACCCTTATTTATTCTGGACAGTCACGAGCTTCCGGCATCAATAACTGGGAAGTGTATAAAGGTTTTTTTGATAAGAGACCCGAGGTTGTGGAAGGACTTACCCGTATCGCTAATATTTCTCATGAAACCTATGAGGCCTTAAAGGAAAAAAAGTGGGACAAGATGCTCGCTAATATCGCCCTTGAAGGTACAGAACGTGAAAAACTTTTTCCTGGCATCACGACTGAGAAAATTCGTCAGTTTACAAGTGATCTGAAAAAAGACGGTAATGTGATAGGATTAAAGATGTGCGGCGCTGGTGGGGGAGGCTGTTTCATTCTTATTCATAAAGGTCTTGATCCTAAAGTGATCGAGGCAAAAGTGAAGGCCCATGGAATGGAAGTTTTGCCCTTTAATGTGGAGTCGCCTCTCTAAGGGGAACCCGTGGTAAGAAACGTTGCAGGGATGAGCTTAGGCGGTGGACGAAAAGAAAATTTCTTTTTTTCTCTACTTGAGTATTATCCAGAAAAAAAACGATGGTTTCTCAAATCGCTCAATCAAGTTAAAGACGAAGAGATTCGTGACCGAGACGAGATCATCACGTCTTGGGTTTCTCAGTATGGTGTTAAACAACTCATCGTTGATTTTCCTCTAAGTAGTCCTCCTTGTGAAGAAACATGTCTCCCCAACTGTACGGGGGCCAATGCTTGTCCACGTCGGTCGGTGGTGGAGGTTCGTGCAGAGATGAAAAAACTATTAGATGAAGACGCCAAATTTCATAATGAAAATCCTAAAAAATATGAACAAGAACGAGTGGCCTCGCTCGAGGTGGACTATTCTAAGAATCTGCTAAAAAAGAATACTGATGAGCACATGCTTTCAAAATCTTTTAAGAGGAAACTAAGAAAGGGCTTTGTGCCTTATTGGCACAGACCTATCGATTTCTGGGTCTGGAAAAATTATTACGACCAGCTTTTGGAAGTTTTTAAAATCTCTTATGAATCTTTTGGAAATGTTTCCATGATGCTTTTGGCACGTCTTAATTATCTTCTACGGCACTTGCCCAAAGATTTAGAGATGTATGAATCCAATATTCAGATCTGTTTAATTGAACTTTATCGCGCCAGAGTCGTGAGTAAATCGCTTCTACTTCAACTTTTTGATTTGGATCTTGCTAGTTCTGCTCGTGAACAGATCATTCTTCAGATAGAGCAGCATATGGAAATTTTTATCTATGAGAATGATTTAGATACGATTATTAAAAATTCTCAGGCCTTTGATTCATTTATTTTATCAGTTGTAGGACAAAGAATGCTTATGAATAACATCAGAGAAATTCCAATATGGGGTAATTCAGATGGTGGGAATTTTATCGTGCCTATTTTTCACTTACAAGGCTAGTTGTCTCATGTTTAAGAACTTTTACGCCTAAAAAGAGATAGAGATAGAGCGGGATCGTGAGGATATTGTACAACATCCAAGCAAAACCCAGGTCAACGTCATCAAAGATAAAAGTTATTGAGAAAAAAGCTGCCGAAAGGGTATAAAAGAGCACAAAACCTTGTGCCCATAGTTTTTGGCGAAGATAAAAAAAGTAAAAAAAGAGGTTATTGACCAGGATAACAAACAGAAAAAAATAAAAACTATTATCTACAAAACCAGTCATCTCTCTCATTGTACTAGGTGTGATTTCTTCTAACACTCCGCCGCCCCTTTTAAGGCCTGTTATAACAAGTGATTCAGAGACATTTTTGGCCATCCAATAAAGTTTTAAGTAATAACCATTAAGGAGGTCAGTGAGGATAAGAATGAGTACTGTTGTAACGACAAAGCGTCGAGGTCCAAATTTTACGAAATGATCATGAAGTTTTTGTTTCATAGACAAAGATCTTAACTTAATTCACTAAAGAAGTGAAATCTGATATTGACCCTCCTTGAAAAGGGCCTCATAGTTTTAGTATGCAAGAGTACCTTACCGATGACTTTCAAAAACGCTTAAGTATTATCAATATGCCTAGAAAAGAGTCTCGTTACTTTTTTTTTCGAATGGCCTGTCCTTTAATGCAGATCCGACTAAGTCAGCTTTTAGATTTAGGCCAGATTCCTAAGACTTTTTTGCACGGTAATCCGCATATCGATAATTATGTTAAGACTTTCACCGGTTCGGCCATGTTGGATTTCGATCGCTCACGTGTTGGGCCTTATTGTTGGGATATAATCCGTTTTTTTATTTCGTTATCTTTACGTCGTGAAGATGAAGATGGTTTTTTAGATGACGAGGTCATCGAGCATTTTGTTGACGCTTACATTACTCATTACATGCATCCAGAAATTCCATCTAAACAGCTTAGACTTTTAAAAAGTATTGAACCAGAAAAGTGGCAACTCACGACCAAAGACTATTTAAAGGCCAATAAGAAATGGGCCAAAAAAATGCGGGATCATGCCATCGATCCCAAAAATCCACAGGTCGGTGAGCTTTTAAGGCATTTCATCGAGGCACGAGGCAAGGGCAATCTACTCAATGATTATCGAATCGATGAAGTGGGTCTTGTTGCCGGAAGTTTTGGAAAACTTCATTATATTTTTTCTCTTATGCCCATCAATGCAGACTCGCATAAAGATCCGATTATGCTTGATATTAAAGAAGTGTACGAAGAAATAGATAATAAGTTTTTTTATTCACCCACGCCTCATCACGGTGAGAGGATGATTCTTGCGAGTAAAATTTTTGCAGATGGATTAGAAGAAAAATTAGGATCATTTACTTATCAAGACAAGCAGTTCTGGGGACGTCAGGTTCCAAGTTTTTCTGCAAAAGTGAAAAAGTATTTAGACGTTGAGGAGCAAGTCGATTTTGCTTACACCGTGGGATCTGAACTTGGTAAAGGTCATCGTAAGGGATTAGTTGATCCATCTCATCCTGAACAAATTGAAAAAGATTTTACTGATCATTTTGATAAATACGTTAAGATTGCAACATTCATGACCTATGAATTTGACTTGGCCTTTGAGGCGCTGAAGAGACAAATACAACTCAATAAAAAATTTAGGGTTTGGTAAATGGGTTTTGAGCTGATGCTTTTTGCTCTTGTGACTTTCGGAGCTCTTGTAACAAGTATCACGGGTCTGGGTGGTGGTACTCTCATTCTTGCAGGCCTTCTTCTTGTTTATCCACCAGAACTTGCTATTCCTCTTCATAGTTTTACTCAACTTTCTGCCAATGGATTACGAGTTGCACTTTTTTTTCGAATGGTGAATTGGAAAGTGGTGGGGGCCTATGCTCTTTTAATGGTTCCATTCACATGGCTTGCGGCCAAGTTGTTCCATTTGGTTGATCCAAACTGGCTCAAAATTTTAGTAGGTTCTTTGATTCTTCTTTCTGTTATGCCTTTTAAATTCAAACCCAAACATGAGCCTAAACTTCTAACTTTTGTGACTTTAGGTGCGCTTTCTGGATTTTTGGGTATTTTTGTTGGTGCCGTGGGTCCTATGGTTACTCCTTTTTTTAGCAGACTCAAACTTCCACGAGATGGAATTCTTTCCACAAAAAGTGCCGGACAGATGATGCTTCAGCTCACTAAAATTTTAGCTTTTTCCAAAGCCGCGGATGTGGATTTTATTTCCCTAAAGACTTACGTTATTCCGCTTTTTTTTGGGGCCCTCATCGGCGTAGGCCTATCTCTTCCTATTAGTAGTCGAATCCCTGATGATAAATTAGATAAGGCCGTCGATATCATGTTGATACTAATTGCGTTGAAGGTCATCATTGAAGGCGTGAAAGCATTGTTTTATTAATGCATGAAAAGGCGAGTTTCTGGATATTCCCAAAGATACTGGCCATCTTCACCTGGAATACGGACTTTGCAAAGAGATACGGGAATAGCACCAAGACGTCGCACTTTTTCTGACCAAGTTTGTAATTCATGATTGAGTTTTTCTTGAATCACTTGGGCCTTTTCTGATTGAGTCTTCAAAAAAGATAATTGAGAGTTAAGGAGGTTTAATTCACGTTTCGTTTTTGATGAGATGTGCATCAATAGAGGTACAAGCTCTAAGGCCTCATCATGAGTGAAGGTTTTGCTCTTGTTTAATGGATAGATATTTCGAACATTGTCGGGTTGCATTAGTCGAATTGTCCTTGTCTTAATTTACGCTCGACGTCCTTCTTAGCAGCTGTGTCGCGTTTATCAAAGAGTTTTTTGCCCTTGGCCAAAGCGATTTCACACTTAACCAAAGAATCTTTAAAATATAAGGCCAAAGGGATAATCGTATAGCCTTTCATGGCCATTCTTTTTTCAATTTGTTGGATTTCTTCACGTTTTAACAAGAGCTTACGCTTTCTTGTCTCAGTGTGATTGTTGATGTTTCCAAATTCATAATGGGGAATAGTAGCATTTTGCAGCCAAACTTCTCCGGCCGAATCGATGGCCACATAGGCATCATTAATGATCCCTTTACCAAGGCGCATTGATTTAACCTCTGTTCCCAAGAGCTCAAGACCGCACTCATACTTCTCTTCTAGAAAGTAGTCGTAACCAGCTCGTTGATTTTTACAGATAATTTTAATGCCCATGCTATAACATCCAAGACAGCCCTAAACTTAGAACATGGATCATACCACCAACACGATAACCTGGCGATCCGATCTTTTCTTGAGTCATGTTACCGTCTTCACGCCCTGCGCTCTTTGTAACCTTAAATTCTTTAAGAAAGTGACCTTGGTATCCAAGATCTAGGGTCACAAGTTTATCCAACATAAAAAAGTCCCAAGCAAAACCCAGAGAACCCACATGTTTATCAGCATCCAGTGTGTTGCCTGCGCCAGTCATGCCAGATTTTTTTAGTGGAGATGCACGATAAAAGTATCCTATTTTTGCGGCCCATTTATCATGAAGTTTTTTAGTAAAACCAATCTTAGGGATGAATATGTTTTTAAGTTTTATTTCTTCAAAGTTACTCGATCCGTTGATTGTTCCACCCTTTTTCTTTAGCTCTACATGAGAAGTTTCATAGTGTTCCCAGTTCTGATAATCCAGAGACACAAAAAGATTTGAATCACTCCATTCTCGCTGATGCCCAAGTCTAACGGTCATGGGATCATAATAAAGAAGGGATGTGAGTTGGAAATCAAAAGGAAAAGAGGCCCCTCCTCCAATTTCAGTTTGTCCGGTAGCACGGTTTTCAAATTTAGATTTCATTTCTTCTTGAAAAGAAAGATAGGTTGTCGCCTTATTGTGTTTTTTTGCAACACTGGCCATCAGTCCCAAAGAAGGTTTTGCGTTGAAGTTAACCTTTGCAAGTGATGGACTGCCGGCCGTCGTTCGAGTTACAAAATAAGTTTCACCATTTGATTGGAAACCAGTTTGAGCACCCAATGAAAAGGCCCATGTTCCCAATGATTGAGAAACACTCATGATGACTGAAGGTCTGATGAAGCGGTTATCATACATCACATAACGAGGCTGATATGGCTCTCCACTATCTGCCTCTAACATTCTGTCGTAAGGGCCAAAAACAGAAAAATTAAATTTAGGACCTTCTGGTGTGAAAAGCGGCACTGAAAGATGAGCATTAAACATCAATGTTGGAGTGTTATTAATCTCTGATTTGCCGCGAGTGAAATTATTAATAGTGTTGCTATCATTTTTTAAAACCACATTATCAATGTCTTTAAAATCAGTTGAAACATAGGAAGTATTAAAACTAAAAAGTGTTTTTTTCGAAAATCCTAAAAGAGCGCTAGCGTAATAGTTATTAGCGGCCGTCTCTTTATCTGCCTGGTTTCCAACTGCAATTGTGCTGGCCGAAGATCCAAAAAGTTCAGGGAAAGAGGCAAAGGCCCAAGTCGGTAAACTAAGGAGAATAAGTATAATAATTTTCATAAAGCTGTAGTACCTCTTTATAGGTTAAGGCCTCTGCCCTAATTTCTAAATTGAGACCACATTTTGTCATGCATGTGACTGCCTTGTCAGTGCCCCATTCCTTTTTTAAGAGTCCTCCAAGCTGTTTTCTTCGATTGGCGAAGACAATTCTTAAGAAATGCTCAAAATCATCTATTTGAGATAGAGGAATATGAGGCATTTCACGGCGTTTAAAGTTCACAACTTGGGAATCAACTTTAGGAGGTGGAACAAACGCCCCTGGTGGAGCATGAACCACATGATTCATTTCAAACTGAGTGAGGTTTAAGGAGTGAAGAGAGCCCATGGAGTTACGTTGTTCTTTAGGAAGAATCTTTTCGGCCACTTCTTTTTGATACATTAAGGTCATGTTTTTAATTTCAGGAATTCGCAAAAATGACAAGGTGAGGGGAACGCTGACATTATAAGGTAAATTGGATACAAGCCAAATCGATTTAAAGCCTTTTTGATGTAAGAAGCTCTGCCAGTCAAAAGTCAGGGCATCTTGGCGAAAAATATGATCTGCACCAACAACAGGTGCTAAAAGTTCCACAAATCTCTCATCCATCTCAATCACGAATAAAGGCAGTCCATATTGGGCGAGATGTGGGGTTAATACTGCTGGGCCAGGGCCAATTTCCAAAATGGCATCAGTTCCATTTGGCAGGGGAGAAGTGATTTTTTTGATCACTGTTGGACTATTTAAAAAATGCTGTCCAAAACTTTTATTGGCCGTGGGAAACTTAGACATTATTTTTTCTCCACAAATCTGTTCTGAGCATCAAGCTCTAAACATTCAGGAAAAGAAACTTTTTGTTCTGGAACGAGAGAGGCCCAATGAGAAATCATTCCGGCATTATCGGTGCAAAATAATGGTTTAACAAAATGCACGTTCTTAAAATATTTATTTAAAATAGTTCGAAGTCGAGAATTACAAGCAACTCCACCACCTATAACAATAGGTGTCTGGAAAGATTTTAGATTTTGATTTAAAACTTTTTCTATCACTTCTTCCATTTTAATACGAAGAGTTTGAACAATGGCTTCTTGGTAACCGGCGCAGATGTGGGCAAGCTCAATCTGGATAACTTCTTTTTCCATAGAATTAAGTTTTACCCTTAGAGCGGTCTTTAATCCTGAAAAACTCATCTTGCCTGGGCGATCACGCATATAGCTGATGGGAAAAGGAAATTTTTTAGGATCACCTTTTACGGCGATTTCATCAATGAGTTTTCCTGCAGGATAACCTACTCCTAAAAGTTTGCCGCCTTTATCAAAGGCCTCACCAGCAGCATCATCCAAAGTGTTGCCTAAAAGTTTCATTTCGGATGGGCCAGTGACCCACATAAACAATGAATGCCCACCACTGACAAGAAGTCCTAAGTATGGATAAGAAACTTTTTCAGTAAGATGAATGGCCTCGAGGTGAGCATAAAGATGATTTACCGGGATGATAGGTAGCTCTTTAAAAAGGGCAAAAGTTTTGGCCAAATTTATTCCGGTCAAAAGTGATCCTGTTAGTCCAGGATGGGTCGTGACAGCGATTTCGGTGATGTCATCGGCCGTAATATTTGCTTCTTTAAAAGTCACGGCCAATAGGGGAGGGATCGCCTTAACATGGCTTCTTGCTGCAAGTTCTGGTACAACTCCGCCCCATTTCTCGAGGAGAAAATCCTGAGAATAACTATTGAGAGCAAGAATTTGTGGAATTTCATTTGAAGCGTCCATGATACAAATCGACGTATCATCACAGCTAGTTTCAATTCCAAGAATGATTCGTTTACTCAAAAGGGGCCTTTATAGCTCTTTTTTTGCCGTGAGAGCTTCTTTTGAAGCGGGATAATCTTCCACTAGTTTTGAAAGTGCTTCTTTGGCCTCATCTCGCTTGCCCAACTTGCGAAGGGATTTTCCAATGAAAAGAAGGCTACTTGGAGCAAGAGATGATTGTGGATACTTAGTGTAGATCTTGCTGAAATAAGTGAGGGCCTTATCATAGTTTTTTGAATAGTACTCAGTTCGTCCTAGACCGTGCATGATTTTATTCTGATCTCCAGGAGTCAAATCTTTGTGATCGATGATGTTTTGAAGTAAAGAACGAGCATCATCATACTGATTGTTTTGAACGAGCGCTAACCCTTCAGAGAGTTCTTCTTTAACGTTTTTTTTTTTATTGTTATTGTTATTTTGAGGAGTGGTCTTTGTGTGGCCAATAGAACCTAACTGAGTCGTAACTTTTTCTAAGAATACACGTTGTTCTTTAAGTTCGTTTTGAATTTGAAGAATTTGAGAACTTTCATTTTCTTGTTGAGATTTAAGCACAGAAAGAGTTTCTTCCATTTTTTTCTGAGCATCAGGATGAGCATTTTTTTGACGGTACTCTAGTTCTTCCATGCGACCATTCATTCGGTCTAATTGAGTTTGCAGATTTCTCATCTGCTCGGCCATATCTGCCACTAAACCTTGAGAGTCGTGAACTTGTTCTGTAATTGTTTCCATGCTTTTTTCACGTCGAACTTGTTCGGCCGTTTTAATACAGCTAGTAGAAAGAGTAAGAAGAGCTAGAGAAATAATTGTTTTTTTCATGAATTCACCTTTGTGTTTATACTAACCCAAAGGGCCTGAATTTAGGAATAATTTTACTCGGCGTTGCCTTCAAGTGCTTTTTTACGGACGGCCGAATACTCAGCTTTTTCAGAATATTTTTTGGACATGACGGCATACTCTTTGGCCTTATTGAAGTATTTGCGTCGATAAGCAGATTTGGCCTTAAGGTAGTAGTCTTCGGCCTTGCGGAAGAGATTAGGGGCGTGAACATCAGCGCTGGCCTCTTTGGCGGCCATGAAAGCGGCCTGGGCAAGATTCATTTCAATTTTAGGGCGTGTGGTCGTTAAACCACACGCGCATAAAACGAAAAATAAAGAGCTAAGGAGAAAAAGTCTCAAACCTTATTTAGCAGTAACAACAAAGTTAGCGCGACGGTTTTTTGACCATGATGATTCATCTTGGCCTTCAGCAACTGGACGCTCATTTCCGTAAGAAATTGTTGTTAAGCGTTTTGCTTCAACACCAAGAGCTACTAAATAGTCACGAACAGCTTTTGCACGACGCTCACCAAGAGCAAGATTGTACTGACGTCCACCGCGCTCATCGCAATGACCTTCAACTTGAACATCTACAGACTTGTTAGATTTAAGAAATGTAGCGTTAGACTTCATGTTGTTTTTAGCATCTGAATCTAAGTTAGAAGAATCGAGGTCAAAATGAACAGTTTTAAGTCCACCAGCACGGCCAGAATCAGAATCACCATTAAGTTCAAGTGAAAGGCCGTTATTTGAGCCATCATCAGAAGATGATCCATCTTGATTATTTTTAGGTTTTTTAGAAGCACAACCTACAGCAAGAAAACCAACCATAAGTGTTGTGAATAGAGTACGAGTAAACATAAGACTTCTCCTTTGAAGAAAAAATACGAGGTAGAGTTAATTTTTAACCTCGCCATTATGCCGAAAGTGAATGATTTTTAGAAGAGAAAACTGATTAAAATGATGTGACTTTCTTTTCAAACTTGAGTCAAGGTTTTGACGTGTATATTTGCATATTTTGACAGGTAATCTGTTTCGTGTTGCGTCAAGTGACTGAAGTTTAATATAATCTAAAGAAAAAAAACTGGCATCACTATTGCTAAACTAAAGATGTGTGTGTGTAGGAGTTTAAGAAAGGATTTTTTAAGCTTCTTTTGATGCCTCTCGAAAAAAAAGCCCATCGTTCTGGTGGGCTTTTTTTTTCTCAACATTATAAAATCCCAAAAATGAAAGTCGCCATGGTTCTCATACTAATAGAAGATATTGTGTCGTAGAGAGGGTTCAATTCATAAATCCCTAAAAGTGGCGCATGTTTTAAGGGAAGATGAGCATAAAACTTCCAAAGATCCTGCAATTCGGCCAGGGCAATGCCATTTGAATTAACCGCACTTACTCCAGGCACTTCAGAAGCTTTGAGTGCATCAGCGTCCACACTAAAAAAAACAGCACTCTCATCATCTACAGTTTTTTGAATTTTTTCAAAAAAAGCAGATCTTTTACCAGGCACATGAAGCTCATTTCTCCAGAGCACGGATTGTTCCCCCTTTTTAAGGGGTGAGAGGGTGCTCAAAGAATTAGCAAACTCATGGAGACCGATTTGAAATAAATGAAATTCACCACTGAAGTCATCAGCAAACTGACGGAAGGGAGTTCCTGAGTGAAATTCTTGGTCAGTGCGGGTATCAGCGTGGGCATCAATATTGATGACAATGATTTTTTGATATTTTTCAGAAAGCGCTTTAAGAAAAGGATAAGCGTGGTCATGTCCTCCACCAATGTGAATGAAAGTCGATGAAGAGTATTGTGAGAAAAGTGTGGAGATCTCTTTGGCCTCAAGACTTTGGGCCTGGTTAAAGTCTTTTTCTTCTTGTTCTTGAGAGGCCACTTCGTATTCAGTAAAAAAATGATTTCTAACGTGGTGGTCTTGGGCCAATTTTTTAAAAGTTGCCAACAGTGATTGAGGAGCAAAGCGTGCCCCATTTCTTCCAAAATTTCTGATAACTCCTTGATCCGAGGAGCTTTTTAAAAAAACGACAGGGTCTTGGCCCGTTTTTGGCATAAATAGTTGTGCCATGGACTCAGAAAATCTCTTTTGTGATTGAGGGTTGGCCGGCTTCGTCATAAAATAGTCTCAGTTCTAAAATTAGGTATTTCATGACGTTGTCAAACTTTCTCAAAACTGACAAGGAATCACTCAGATGGTTTCTCTTATATCCTTCGGGACATGAGGGCCCTTATTCCCTGAATCAGCTTGAGCACTTTTATAAAAATAAAAAAATTGATGGGTACATCAGAGTTTGGGCCGAAGGTTTAGGAGGCCCGGTATTATTTAAGAGTCTTTTAACTGTTGAGGAAGAACCCCTGGATCTTCCGCCCTTACCAGAAGAAGAATTCTCACTTCCTCCTTTACCGATTGAAGAAGTCGAACTTGAGGCAGAAAAAAGCATGACAGAAGTCCCTGCTCAAAAAAAATCAAGAAGCTTCGTTTTAGTTTTTGCCATTCTTGGTCTTGTGGGATTTGCACTTTTTCAATGGATTAAAACCCAAGAGAGCTTCACCTTAAGACGATATCCTAAGATGAGTTTGCAGCTGTTTAAAAAATTACAAAGCGAGTATGCTCAGTTTGATGGATGGGATAAAAAGATCTTTTTTAAAGAAGCCTCTCCTCCAGATCTCTCGCGCATCTGGCTTATCACCTCAAGTTTTCAAAAATGTGAAGTCGATGTGACCTTCACCTCTATCAAGGATAAACTTCTCTCTGCTAAACAAGAAGAAGTGCAGTTTAGATCTTCTGGAGTATTGGAACAACACGTAGTAGAATTTTCAACTTTTGATTTTGTTCATGGCTCAAAAATTATCCCTGGTTTGTACGAAATGGATGTGATGGCCAAAAACTGTGAGTGGGGAAGTTTTGTGGCCAAAGTGGCCAATCTTTTTCAAGCACCTGACCAGACGTATATGGGCCGGCTTAAAGTTATTCTTTATGCCAAAGGGCCTAAAGAGTTTAATGCCATTTTAGATAAACTCATTAAAAGAAAAATGGAAGCTGATGAGACCAATAAAGTCCATGAAGAATCTTTCTGGGTGGATCTTCAGCAGAAGTTTCAAACCCTTTTGGCCATAAGTCTTCAGATCGAACAGCTCCTCCTTGATTTTATAGAAAAAGATGCACGTGAGTTTGATAAACAGTTAAAACCTTTGGTAGATCAGTACGCTAAAAAGTATGGTCTATTTTTAGCTCGTTTTGTGATTGAGAATGAAAAATATTTTTTAGACCTTTCCAAAACAGAGATAAATCACAATGAACATAAAAAGATCTACGAAATCATGCTTCGTTCAGGAGCAAAAAAACTTGGTTTTGAAACCATGAAAATTATCGAAGATCTGCAGGCCGAAAAAGGTAAGATGAAAAGGGCCCGTCTCAATGAGTACCAGGCCAGGGTGAAACAAACGTTCACTAAACTCAAGGCCGAATTTAATGAAAAAATAATTCAGACTTCTGAGGATCGATCCCCTTAACGTCAAAACGTTCTTTCACTTCAAAATCAAGATCTTTTTTATGGCCTACTTTAGCACCCCAGAAATTCATGTCGTGCTCAAAAATCATGGTGAGATTATTTTTTATAATGAATTGATAAAACTCAATCTTATCCTGAGTGGTTCTACCTGGAGCGATATCATACCCCATAACCCAAGCAACGGGCACATGATGGGCCGTAGGAACAAGATCGGCCATATAGATGAATTTTTCATCGTAGGCATGCATAAGATAAGGAGTGTGGCCATGAGAGCAACGAAAATGGATGATATCATTTCCGTCTCGCAGAATCTCTCCTGTTTCACCTGTTAGCCAGTGCACTTTGCATTTCTCAATTAAGGGGCGAAAGTATTGTGGATGAAAGGAGCCCGTATCACGAGGAGTGGGATTGAGGGCATAGTCATAATGTTGGCGGTGAATATGAAGTGTAGCGTTAGGAAAAAGAGCTTGATGCTCGCCTAAGTTTTGGCCTAAACCACCTACATGATCAAAATGCAGATGAGAAATAATCATGTCAGTTATGTCTTCGTGCCCAAGTTGATGTTTCTCTTTTAACAATGTGATCAAAGGATTTTGATGACCTTTGACGCCGAATCGATCGTCGAACTTTTCTCCGTGATAATCACCAATTCCCGTATCGATCAGAATATTTTTGTTGGCCGTCTGGATTAACATGACACGTAGGCTTAATTCAATACGATTCTGTTCATCAGCTGGTATGAGTTTAGACCATAAAGGCTTGGGGATAATACCAAACATGGCCCCGCCATCAAGTTTAAATACTGCGGGATGAAGGGCAAAATATTTTTTCATAAAAAATTCCTTAGTCATTTTGACTGTGTGCGCCTCCATCATGCCCCTTTAAAACTATGTTTTTCAAGACCTTTTGATTGATAGACCCAGGAAAATCTCTATAATGTCTCTTATCCATTTGTGATTTTAAGGAGAGCCTATGAACGTTCATGAGTACCAGGCCAAAGACCTGATGCGCCAGTTTAACATCGCCGTTTTAAAGGGTGGTGTGGCCGATACTCCAGCTCAGGCTGTTGAAGTAGCGAAAAAATTAGATGGCAAAATTTGGGTTGTTAAGGCCCAGATCCATGCTGGTGGCCGTGGGAAAGGTGGCGGAGTAAAACTCGCTCGCTCTCTGGAAGAGGTTGAAAAATACGCTAAAGAAATTTTGGGTATGCAACTTGTAACTCACCAAACTGGTCCTGAAGGAAAAAAAGTCCTTAAGGTTCTTGTTGAGCAGGGTTGTGACATTGATCATGAATATTACTGCGGGATCGTATTAGATCGTTCACGCGGAAAACTTTGTATGATGGTTTCAGTTGAAGGTGGCATGGAGATTGAAAAAGTCGCTCATGAAGCGCCAGAAAAAATCATCAAAGCCTATATCGATCCTGCCACAGGATTTACTCCAGCAGCAGGACGCAAGCTTGGATATGCCTTAGGACTAAAGGGTGAAACTTTAAATAAGGCCATGAAGTTTTTTGAAGGTCTTTATAAACTGTATGTTGAAAAAGATTGTTCAATTGCAGAAATTAATCCTTTGGTAACAACAAAATCTGGTGATGTTCTGGCCCTTGATGGCAAACTGAACTTTGATGATAACGCTCTTTTTCGTCATCCGGAAATAGAGGCCATGAGAGATATAACTGAAGAGTCAGCTCAAGAACTTGAAGCAGGTAAGTTTGGGCTTTCGTATATTTCTCTTGATGGAAACATTGGCTGTTTAGTAAACGGAGCAGGGCTTGCTATGGCAACTCTTGATATCCTAAAACTTCACGGCGGAACTCCGGCCAACTTTCTTGACGTGGGCGGTGGTGCGACTAAAGAAACAGTTCAAAAAGCATTCTCGATCATTCTCCAAGATAAAAATGTTAAGGCCATTCTGGTTAACATCTTTGGTGGAATTATGAAGTGTGACATCATTGCCAACGGTGTTGTTGATGCAGCCAAAGAGTTGTCTCTTAAAGTTCCTTTGATTGTTCGTCTTGAAGGAACAAACGTGGCTCTTGGAAAAAAAATCCTTTCAGAGTCTGGTTTAAAAATTATTCCGGCCAACGATCTTGCTGATGCTGCTCAAAAAGCAGTAGTGGCCGCAAAGGGAGCTTAAGTTTATGGCAATCTTAATTAACAGAAATACAAAACTCATCACCATAGGCCTTACGGGAAAACAAGGTACTTTTCATACTCTTCAATCAAGAGATTATGGAACAAATGTTGTTGGTGGTGTGACTCCTGGCAAGGGCGGAATGGTCCATGAAGGCATTCCTGTCTTTAATACATGTTTTGAAGCGGTTAAAGAAACTGGTGCCAATGCTGCCATGATCTTTGTTCCACCTCCATATGCTGCTGATTCAATTGTTGAGTGTATCGATGCCAACATTCCACTTATCATCTGTATCACTGAAGGAATTCCTGTTGGTGATATGTTGAAAGTTAAAGCTGCACTAAGAGGTTCTAAATCTCGTCTTATCGGTCCAAACTGCCCAGGTGTGATTACTCCTGGAGAGTGTAAGATCGGAATTATGCCTGGACACATCCATATGCCTGGTAACGTGGGAGTGATTTCACGTTCAGGAACACTTACTTATGAAGCGGTTTATCAGTTAACTCAAAGAGAAATTGGTCAATCAACTTGTGTGGGTATCGGTGGAGATCCAGTTAATGGGACAAACTTTATTGAGTGTTTAGAACTTTTTGAAAAAGATCCTGAAACTGATGCCGTGATTATGATCGGTGAGATCGGCGGAACTGCTGAAACTGAAGCTGCTCGTTGGATTAAAGCTAATATGACTAAACCTGTCGTGAGTTTCATTGCTGGTGCTGCCGCTCCCAAAGGGAAACGTATGGGGCATGCAGGAGCGATCATTTCTGGTGATGATGATTCAGCAGATGCTAAGTTTAAAATCCTTCAAGAGTGCGGCGTTACAATTGCCCGTTCTCCAGCTGAACTTGGACAAAAGATTGCTGAAGTTTTAAAAAAATAAACGGAACTATTTCAAGGGCGTGCACGAAAGTGTACCCCCTTGTACATTTCAGAGATGACTTCTTGAAGATAATTCACTATTAATCTTTAAGAAAATTATAAGGAGAAATTATGGCCAACGAGAAAACGCTTTCGATTATCAAACCTAACTCTACTCTTGATAATAATATCGGTAACATTATCGCTGTTTTTGAAAAAAACGGTCTTCGTGTCGCTGGTGCAAGATTTGCTAAACTTTCAAAAGAAAAAGCTGAAGGTTTTTATATTGAGCATAAAGAACGTCCATTTTTTGGTGAACTAGTAAACTTCATGACTTCAGGTCCAGTTCTTCTTATGGTTCTTGAAGGTGAAAACGCTGTATCTAAAAATAGAGAACTTATGGGTGCTACAAATCCAGCGAATGCTGCTCCTGGAACAATCCGTAAGCTTTATGCTAAATCAGTTGGTGAAAACTCTGTTCACGGTTCTGATTCTCAAGCTGCTGCTGAAAGAGAAATTGCTTATTTCTTCGAAAAACACGAAGTCGTTAATCGTTTCTAATCTTAGTTAGACAACTAAATAAATAATAAAGAGCCTCGCGTAAGCGGGGCTTTTTATTATTGCAAAGCTAAGCACACCTGAATTTTATCTTTAATTACCCACCTCTCCCTATCTTCTTTATTCTTTTCCCTTATTCTTTCGTCAGGTTATATCGACTTTTAATTCGAAAAGGGGATTATTATGAAAACCATTTATGTTTTAGTGACCGCATTCTTTGTTGGATCGGCCTTCGCTCAAAATACAACTCATATGATTGAGTTTAATGCTGATTCAATTGTCCAAGGTCTTGTCTCCCTAGATAAGTCTAAGACAAAAGGACAAGATGCAGACACTGACACTCAGATGAATCTGCGTCTAAATTATGCGTACTCATTGATAACACTTCCTGCTCTGCAGTTGGGTGGACGGTTGAACTACCTTAAAGACACAGTCGCTGGGCGTGGAGATGCAGAAGATTATAATTTTGAAGTAGGAGTTATTTATAATTTCATGATGCAAGGTACGGATCTTGCGAACAGTATGTATGTTTCACTTTATGGTGGTTATGGTTGGGCCAATACTTACGGTTCTAGACACGTAAAAGATGAGATTTTTACATCCACCTTTGCGGTGGGTAAACGTTTTAGTATGAAACGTTGGGGAATGGAGAACTTTGTTTATAGTCCAGAGGTTGCACTTGAGAACGTGAATTCAACAACTGGTTCGGCCCTTGAATATACTCAGAATATTCAATTTCGTTTTCTTCAATTCTCAGTTTTCTTTTAGACTTATTTGATAAATGGGGGCCCATTGTACTTTTTATAGTGGGCCGCCTACCATATTTTATTTCCATTGATAGAACTCGAGTAAAAAATTCAAAAGCCTGTCACGACGCAACAATACGCGCTATAACTTAGATTCTGAATCCATTGTGGAGGATAGCATGTTTAAAGTTGGCGACTACGTTGTTTGCCCGGGCCACGGTGTTGGTCAGGTGTGCAGCGTCGAAATAAAAGAACTAAATGGGGAGCCCAAGGGCTTCTACACCATTAAGGTCGTATCCAACGGCATGAAAGTCATGATTCCGGTGGACAGCAAGGAGGGTATTCGTGCCCTCATTCCTACGACTGACATTGCGGGTGTTTTTAGCTTGCTTGAAGATCAAGCCGTTAAAGTTGATATGTCGACGTGGAACCGTCGTCACCGTGAGTACACACTAAAAGTTAAAACTGGTTCTTTGTTAGAAATTGCTGATGTCCTTCGTCAGCTTCTTCTCCTTAAAATGACGAAAAAACTTTCTTTTGGTGAGCGTAAAATGCTCGATCAATGTAAAGATCTTATCGTTAAAGAGATTTCTCTTTCTTCGGGTGCTCCAGAAGGCTCGATTTCTGAAAAGATTGATTCCCTTTATCCGTAAATTTACTCAACGAAATCCGCTTAAATGTGTATTCTGAATCCTATCAATTGATAGGAGTTCTCCATGACAGTCCGAGTAAGATTTGCGCCTTCTCCCACAGGTTACCTGCATATTGGAGGAGCTCGAACGGCCCTTTATAATTACCTTTATGCCAAGGCCGTTGGTGGAACATTTGTTCTGCGTGTAGAAGACACCGACCTTGAACGTTCTAAAGCAGAATATGAAAAACTTCAAATTGAAGACCTGAAGTGGTTTGGTATCACTTACGATGAAGGTCCTGATAAACCAAATCCTAAATATGCTCCTTATCGCCAGTCTGAGCGTTGGGACATCTACATGAAGTACGCTAAAGAACTTGTTGAGAAGGATCTGGCCTATTACGATTTTTGCACTGATGAAGAACTTGAGGCCATGAAAGAGAAGGCCGCCAGTGAAAACAGAGATCCTCATTATGAAGGCAAATGGAAAAATCCTGAATTTAAAGCAGAGGCCCTTAAAAAAATAGCTGCCGGTGAAAAAGCAGCTATCAGGTTCCGTGCTCCTAAAAGGGATTTTACCCTTAATGATAAAGTGAAAGGCAAAGTTGTTTATCCAGCAAATATGGTGGGAGACTTTGTTATCATCCGCTCAAACGGTTTAGCAGTTTATAACTACTGTTGTGTCATTGATGATTGGTTAATGGACATTACACATGTCATTCGCGGGGAAGATCATCTTTCAAATACTGTTAGACAACTTATGATCTATGAAGCTTTGGGTGCAAAACTTCCAGAGTTTGCACATGTCTCTCTTCTTATCGGTGCTGATAGACAGAAACTTTCCAAGCGTCATGGTGCGACTTCAGTGAATCTTTATCGAGAAGAAAACTACCTTCCAGAAGCTATGTGTAACTATTTAGTTCAGTTAGGTTGGTCTCACCCAGAGGAAAAAGATATTTTTGATAAAGAGGAAATTCAAAAAATTTTTACTCTTGATCGTTTTTCTCCATCTCCAGCGATGTATGATTTAGAAAAACTTAAATGGGTAAACAGTCAGCATATAAAAAAAATGGCAAGCTCTGAGATCATTAAACTTGTAGAAGCTCTTCCAGAGGCCGGATATTTTAAATCTCAAGGTCCAGAATGGAAAAGTGCTGCGACTGAGCTCTTTAAACAAAAAGTGAATTTTCTTTCAGAGATCCCTAAACAGATTAATGAGATGGTTTTAAGTGAAGAGTTGGAAATGAACGATCAGTTAAAAGACATTCTTTCTTGGGAAACGACTCCAAAAGTTATTGATTACATTGATTCTCAAATTCAAACAATAACCACTCCCTTTATCACGGAAGCTCAGATGAATGGGTGGATGGAACATGTTAAAAAAGAATTAGGAGTTAAAGGGAAACCTTTATTCATGGGCGTAAGAGCGGCCTTAACAGGGAAGGATCATGGCCCTGATTTGAAGTTTTTAATTCCGTTAACGCCTGTAAGTGTGCTTAAAAAGCGTGTGGCACAATTAAAGAAATAGCTATGAAACACGAACTTAAAATACATAATAATCTTCACCGAAAAAAAGAAGTTTTTGTTCCCTTGGAAGCAGGCAAGGTTAAGTTTTATTCCTGTGGCCCCACAACTTACGATTTTCTTCACATCGGTAATGCACGGGCATTAGTTGTGGGAGACCTTTTTCATCGTGTTCTGCGTAGTTTTGGTTATGAGGTAAATTTTGTAAGAAATTATACTGACGTAGATGATAAAATTATTGAACGTGCCAAAGAACTTAAACGGGATGCACTTGCTCATGCTGCTATCTTTGTTGAAGAGTGTCGCACGGACATGGAATCTCTTGGAATGATGCCCGCTACTCACACACCCAAAGTGTCTGAGACAATGCCAGAGATTATTAAGATGATTGAAGATATCATTAAAAATGGTTCAGCTTATGTGGACGATGGTGAAGTCTTTTTTAATGTTCCATCATTTAAAGATTATGGAAAACTTTCCAAAAAGGACCTAGATTCTCTTCAGCATGGCATTCGTGTGGAAGTTGATAGTCGTAAAAAACATCCTTCTGACTTCGTGCTCTGGAAACCTGCCAAGGCCGGAGAACCCGCTTGGGATTCTCCTTGGGGTAAAGGTCGTCCTGGTTGGCACATTGAATGTTCGGCCATGGCCAAAAAATTTCTGGGTAATACGATCGATCTTCACCATGGTGGAGTCGATCTCATGTTTCCTCATCACGAAAATGAAATTGCTCAATCTGAAGCGGCAAACAAATGTCCATTTTGTAATAACTGGGCCCACAATGAATTTTTAAATTTTGGTTCCGAAAAAATGAGTAAGTCTCTCGGAAATGTTGTTAAAATTCGCGATTTTGTTGAAAAATATGGTGGTCAGGTTTTAAGGCATATCATGCTCTCTGTTCATTACCGCGCTCGTCTGGAGTGGAGTGATGAAGTGGTTAAACGTGCCCTAGAAGAAGTAAAACGTATTCATGAATTTGTGGTAGAAACTGAATCTTATAAGGCCACATCAAATGGAGCAATCGATCCAGAGATTGAAAAATGTTTAGACAATATGAAAGAAGAAATCGCAAATGACTTTAATTCTGCGGGTGCCATGGGACAGTTTTTTTCTTCTTTACGTTATGTGAAAAATCAAAAAGATCAATTGTCCGAAGCATCTTTAACGAGAATCAAGGAGACATTAACATTTGTGCAAGAAGCTTTAGGTCTTATTCATAACGATCCTGAACGAGTCCTTCGAGAACTTAAGAAAAATGAACAAGACACTACCTCATCCGATGTGGATGCTGCGTGGATTGAAAAATTAATTGCTGAAAGGGCGCAAGCGAAAGTTTCAAAAAACTGGGCCCGTGCTGATGAGATTAGGAAAGAACTCTCAGCAAAAAATATAGTTCTTAAGGATAATCCTGACGGAACGACTAACTGGAAAATGAATTAAAGGAAATTTTAATGAAATTTGTTTTTGCTGTATTGTTTTTATCTGTTTCTTTTTGTCTTACTGCGGCCAGTGAATCCCGCAGCATCGTTTATAATGGATCTCAAGATTCTTTTGACGTTTTATTAAGAGGGGAAGAAACCCATACAGAATACCGTGTAGAACAAAGACGTGCTACTTGTAGCCGCTCTGTTTATGCAGGAACAAGAACAGTGTGTAGTGGTGGACGCCCTCGCTCATGTCGCTCTTACCCTGTTTACCGCACTCAGTATTATACTTGTTGGCAATCAGTCCGTATTCCTTATGAAGTTAAAGACTTTGACGTTAATGCCAATATTAAACTTCTAGTGAGCAAAAAAGATCTTGCCCAAACTCGTGGGGAAACGTTTAAATTAAGTCTAAAAGGTGACAATGTTCATCTTGAAGCTGTTGGCTCTCGAAAATATTTGCTGGTTCTTCGAAAAAATCAAAATCGCGTCGAAGTTAGAGGGAGTTTTAAATTCGTTTCTCACCTGTATGCGGTGGAATTAGTTGAGGCTGCACCCATTGTGAATAGTTTACAGATGAGTAATATCTCAATCGAAAACAATGTTTTAAGTACAGTGATGGGATCTCAGATGGAGCACAATCAGATTGCATTTTCGCTAAAGGTTTCTCAGATTCACACTTTTGGTTCAGATCCAGTTCTTTTTGATCGTGAGCTTACTTCAGATGAATTAAGCTTCAGGACTCTTGCTCAAATGGTTGTTTTGGATTTGCAGGTTGATCGGCTTGCAATCAATCTCAATAATGGAAAATTTGCTCTTACGACTTCGGCATTCTTTAAGGATAATAAGAGACTCTTAAATGCTTCTCAATTTGATCCCCTCGAAGTTTCTCGCAAACTTATTTATACCAATCGATAATTTAGCTACTGAGAGTTCTGCCATCCTATTAGGATAGTGGAACTCTCGTGGTCAGGGTCTACGCATCTAGATCTATCCTCCGTTCTTATTTCGCCCTGGTCTTAATCATACCTGCTGAAAAGCGAAGCTTTTCAAGGGCCCACTTCGGCCCCATTTTCTTTAAAATTTCACTCTATTTCCAAAGAGGATCAAGGTAAGCTGCTAGAATTGGGAAAGATTTAGATGCATAAGCCCTGGCCACTAAGAGTTGGCAGGGTCCTTAATATTAATAATTCTCGGGTTTGTTTTTAATATGATTCTTCAATCACTGTAATATCATATAACTGAAATTTCGCTTTTTTTCAAAATTTGAAGGTCTTTTTGAAGGTATTTTTTAAACCTGCCGATAAGCACGGTATCTAATATTAAGACACAGGGAGCTTGTATGAAGATGCACGAATACACAGAAGAAGAAAAAGCATTTATTGAAAAATGGGGGAGACCTTCCGATTTGAATTATGACGATAAACTTGTTTTTTATGGAATGAATGATAAAAGAGTCTCGGCCCTTGATTTGGCGAAGACACGAGAAAAGTCTTACAGAAGAAAGAATGACCCTGAATTATCAAAATACATTTATGATATGAGCACATAAGGGTGACTCACAAAAGTTTTCTATTTTAACTTCAACACTAACAATGTAATCGTGATACTCTGATTTAATTTTAATCATTGACAACTGAAAGTCTCCGTCATTATCAACAAGGAAAGTTTTGGGATTGTTTTCAAGCATTTCACAAATTTTCTCTGGAAGACTCACATTTAATTGCTGTATTTCCTCTCTGCTTATATTCACACTAAAGCCATCAATATAAATATATATTTTTCTAACTGTAAAAATCTCTCCCGTGGGCCTCTCAACTTTAAAGCCATCGTGATTTATAGTTGTCGTTCTCGCAACTGACTGATGAATCTGCACTGGTCTTTTCTCCATGAAATCTCCCTTCCACCTTAAATAGAAAAATCTAAAAAAGTAGCCGATTTTTGGCGATAAAAAGATAAGTTTTGGAGAATTAGTATGAAAAATTCACTTGTGATAATGTCAGCTATTTTGTTATCTGCTTGTGCTACTTCGCCCTTTTTGGAATTACCGAACTCATTTACCATCGAGAATGTTATGAAAATTCATCAGGGCATGGGGTGTTTCCTTATGACCGAGCTAGTTTTACTTTTAGTGAAGACACTGCGGATAAGTTAATTTTGAATAAATCTTCTAAAAAGGTCTAAGTCCTTATAAACCTAGATCTTTTCATGTCACATCTACTGACCCATTTTAAGATCATTTGTCATAGACCCAAAAAATCGTCCAAAAACTATACACAAACCTGAAAATACGGCCCTCACCGACATTTAATAATCTAAATCCTATATGATTCTAAGATGAAGATTTTACGTCTTATTTTAATATTGATCATCTCCTTAAGTGCTTGGGCCGAAGAAGGAAAAGGGCCATACTCTAAAAAAAGTAAGGCCAGTTTAGCTCAAAAAATTATTCACGTTTTAGATAATTCAACTGTAGGTATTGTACAAACCGTTCTTGGTGCAGGACACGTGCTTGTGTTTGGAATTCTTAATCCGATTAATAATGAAGATTTTTCTGTTGATGGATTTAATAATGAAACAGGGGAAGTTTCGCAATTTGTTGTTCATACTCCTGCCTTTAATGCCAATGCATACTCGTTAGGATTATTTCAGGTGGGTGGCACTCATGGTGCTCATGAAGGTGGGCATTCTGTGGCGAGTGCGACATTAGGTCCTCTCTATCTTCCAACGGTTGGGCTTTCTTATTTGTTTGAATCATATGGCGGGAGTTCGATGGAGACTTGGGCAGATTTAGAATCTGCACCGTCTGAATATATGAATACTGAATCAGCAGAGGTAGGTATCGGGCAGACGATTTTAGATGGAGAAGTTGTAAACGTTGTTGTTTTTAAATTTAGTATTGAGCAGCGTCAGCTTATGGAAAATTATAGACTGAAATCAGATAAGATTTTTCAATGGTTAAATACAAAAATTGTCATGCCTCTACTTCGAAATAATTCAGTCATGCAGACCCCGGTTCTTTTAGAAATAGATCTCCTCAAAAAGACTCTTAATCTTCTCTCAGGAAATATCTTTAATTATCTTCATGGGGATCAGCAAATCCGTAGTAGTATTTTGACTGAACAACGCTATCTTCATATTGAACAGAATCAGGTTCTCAAAAAACTTCATCTAAGGGCCCTCGATTGGTCGGCACAATTTGGGATACAATATAATTTAAATAAAAATTTCTCTGTTACTCCACGTATTGGTGGAGGTGTTAGCGTGGGAATCCTTTCACAAGATTCAAGTCTCTATGACAGTATGAGTTTATTCGGTAAGTTTGACTTTGCGGCCACAGCTTCAGTTAAGGGGTCTGTGGAGATGAAGTTTTTTGATTATGTGACTTTCACATCGACTCTGGAAAAAGAATGGTATTACACCAATGGAATTTCAAAGTTGTCATTTTTAAATGAGATAACTAATAGTTTTAGAAATCCCTGTATTGAAGATCCTATCCAGTTCCTGGATTTTGGTGCTGGTTATAAAATGGAGAGTTGGGATGGGCCTCAAGGCAGATCAACTCTTAATCAGCTTAACGCGACTTTTGGGTTTCGTTTCTAATTTTAAAGAAGATCTGTATAGTCCTGGGCCTTATTAATAATTTTTATCTTTTTATCTTTTTTGATAAGCAGTTCAAGTGGGCGGCCACGTAGATTATAGTTTGAACCCATACTGAAGCCATAGGCACCGGTGTCTTTTAAAACGAGGAGATCACCGGAATTAAATTTAGGCATTAAACGGTTAGAGCCAAAACAATCAGTTGTTTCGCAAATGGGACCTACGATGTGGCAATGCTGTGTGGCCGGTACATTTTTAACAGGGATAAGTCCATGATAGGCGCCATAGAGAGAAGGGCGCATGAAATCATTCATCCCACCATCAACGATGACAAAAATATTTTTTTCTGAAATTTTGTTACGGAGAACTTTCATAACAAAAATGCCTGCCTTGGCCACAATTCTTCGGCCAGGTTCAAAAACGATTCTTGCTTTAGTTTCAGTATGAGCATAAAAATATTTATTTAAGTTTGTATGCACAAGCTCCATATAGTTATGAATGCTCGGAAGCCTGCTCGTTTCATCTGGATGATAATCGACTCCTAAACCCCCACCCACATCAATAAATTCTAAATCTGGTCCCATTTTAAGGGCGACAGCAGATAATATCATGAGGGCACGTTTAGTGGCCTTAAGATCCAGAAGCTGACTTCCAATGTGAACGGAGAGACCTACAAGTTTACTGTGGCTCCATAGTTTTTTATTGTGAAGGGATTCTAGGATGTCTTTTTCAAGAAGCCCAAATTTATGAGTTTTGTTACCGGTTGAGATATGTTTATGAGTTTTGGGTTTGACCACAGGGTTTAAACGAAAACAGATACGAGCGACTCGTTTAAGTTTTTTAGCACAAACATTGATGAGTTCAAGCTCCTCAATGGATTCAACGTTAAAGGAGTAGATGCCATTTTTAGAAACGTTAAGTGCGTATAGGATTTCCTCTTCCGTTTTACCAACCCCAGAAAAAACGATCTTATCAGAAGGGATTCCTGCTTGAAGTGCTCGTTTTAATTCTCCACCCGAAACGATATCGGCACCTGAACCAAGTTTTGCCAAAACTTTTAAAACCTCAAGATTAGGATTTGATTTTAGAGCAAAACACACCAGAGGATTTTTAAGTCCTGCATTTTTGGCACCATCGAAAAATTCAATATAGTTTTTAACAAGAATTTCTTCTGAATAAACAAAAAATGGAGTCTTATGTTTTTTGGCGAGATGGCCAATATCAACATGGGAAAATGCAAGATTATTTTTTTTGTATATAAGATCACTCATGGGAAAACTACGCTCTCTCTCCATTTAAGGACTTGGTTTAGGCTCTTTTCATCGAGCATTTTATCATCATAGGCGACTTTGGCCAGGACATCAAAGGTTGTGAGTGATTCAAAAGAAAGATTGGCCTTGTTAAATATTTCCCGGACCTCTTTAAAATCATAAGTAAAGATGCTTAGAACTTTTTTAACTTCAATTTCGGCCTCTTGGAGTTTTTGAGCAGCGGCAATGGAGCTTTTACCTGTTGAAATTAGATCTTCGATCAATACACAGCTCGATTTTTTAAGAATTTGGCCTTCAATGGCATTTTGTCTTCCGTGATCTTTATTGGAACTTCTGACATAAATTAAGGGAAGCTTTAGTTCCATCGCGATCCATGCCGCCCAGGGAATTCCAGCAGTGGCCGTGCCTGCGATGACATCCACATTATATTTTTTAATAACCTCACAAAAAACCTTTACGATAAAATCTCTGGATTCCACTGTTGAGATGAGAATTCGATTATCACAATAAACGGGAGATTTAATCCCTGAGGTCCATGTAAAAGGTTCTTCAGGTCTTAAAAAAACAGCTTTTTCTTTAAGGAGAAGGCCTGCAACTTTTTGTGAGTCATTCATCTTAGTGTCCTTTCAAAATAAGTTCTAAGGCGTATCTAGGATCAGTCGCTCCTGTGATAGGCCGACCGATGACCAAATAATCAGTTCCAAGTTTTAAGGCCTCAAGGGGGGTGGTGATTCTTTTTTGATCTTGTTGATCAGCACCTTGAGGGCGTATGCCGGGAGTGATGGTTTTAAATTTTTCACCACATGCTTTTTTAACAGCTTCAACTTCGAGAGGTGAACAAACCACCCCATCACAGCCCGAAGCTTGAGCGAGTTTGGCATAATGGAGCACACTTTCAAGAAGAGATCCCGGGATTTTTTGTTCTTGGTTCATCTGAGCTTCAGAGGTACTAGTAAGTTGAGTGACAGCGATAAGAAGAGGAGAATATGTTGAATTTTTGACAGCTTCAGCTGCCCTTTTCATCATCTCTGCTCCTCCAGCAGCGTGGACATTAACCATATCAATTGGTTTTTGGCACAGGCATGATAATGATTTTTCCACTGTGTTAGGAATATCGTGAAGTTTTAAATCTAAAAAAAGATGAAAACCCTGGGCCTTGACTGCTTCAATGGCCTTTGGGCCCAAGGTGTAATAGAGCTCCATTCCAACTTTAACCCAAACACGATGGCCTCTCATTGCTTGAAGAAGTCTCAGGAAATCTTCTTCCTTCTGGGTGTCAACGGCGACAATTATTTTTTCAGCGGAAATCATGAGAGTGGTTCCATTGTATAAGTGTTTCTTTCAATGGTTTTAAGTAGGGCCTCAGTAGTATCTAGAGAAGTCAGACATAAAAGCCCACGTTCCACGGCCACACGCCTCATTTTAAAACCATCGGACTCGACGTTTTTACCCTTCGAAATTGTGTTGATGATTAAGGCGACTCGTCCCGTTTTAATTTCTTTAATGATGTCATGCGGACCTTCACCGATGCGATCCACTGTTCTCACTGGGATTTTATGCTCTTTAAGCATCTTAGCAGTGCCCATCGTGGCCACAAAATCAAAACCAATCTGATAAAAACGTTTAAAGAGTTCTAGGGCCTCTTTTTTGTCTGCATCACTGATGGTGGCAAGGATTGTTCCGGAGTCGGGAATGACCATACCTGCTGCTACAAAAGCTTTATGCAGGGCCTTCTCAAAAACTTTATCTTTACCCATGACTTCACCTGTTGATTTCATCTCTGGGCCCAGAGCGATTTCAACTTCAGAAAGTTTTGCAAAAGAGAAAACAGGGACTTTAACGGCGATATCACTTTTAGGTGGAAGAGTGCCGTGGAAATAACCTTGTTTTAATAGGCCCTCACCTAAGATGGCCTTTGTCGCAATTTTGGCCATAGGCACTCCTGTGACTTTGGATAAAAAAGGCACAGTTCGTGATGCGCGAGGGTTTACTTCTAGAACAAATACTTCACCTTTGTAGATCACAAACTGAAGGTTGATGAGACCTTTGATGTTTAGGGCCTTGGTGATAGAAAGAGTGGTTTTAGAAAGGATGTCTAAAATATCTTTTGAAACCGACTGTGGAGGATAAACAGCTATAGAATCTCCAGAGTGTACTCCGGCCTTCTCGATGTGTTCCATAATTCCTGGAATGAAAACCGTTTCACCGTCACAGATAGCATCCACTTCCATTTCACGGCCAATCATATAACGGTCAATCAAGACAGGATGTTCAGGGTTGATCTGAACATTACGTTTCATATAATCCCTAAGTTCTGGTTCATTATAAACAATTTCCATGGCCCGTCCCCCTAAGACATAAGAAGGTCTCACGATGACAGGAAATCCTAAATGTGCGGATTTTTCAACTGCTTCATCGAAGGAAATAACCGTACAACCTAGTGGTTGAGCGATTTCAAGGCCACGCAAGAGTTCTTCAAATCTTTTTCGATCTTCTGCACGGTCAATGTCATCGACAGAAGTTCCTAGGATTTTTACTCCTCGTTTACTCAAAGGTTCAGCTAGGTTAATAGCTGTCTGACCACCAAATTGCACGATTACGCCAATGGGTTTTTCTCTTTCTATGACATGAAAAACATCTTCCAGAGTGAGAGGCTCAAAATAGAGTCTGTCGGAAATATTAAAATCCGTTGAAACAGTTTCTGGATTGTTATTTATAACGATGGCCTCTAAACCCATGGATCTGATGGCATCAATGGCATGAACTGTGGCGTAGTCAAATTCAATCCCTTGGCCGATTCGAATGGGGCCGGAACCAAGAACAACGACTTTATCTTTTGTTGATTCTAAAACCTCATCTTGGCTTTCATAACAAGAATAATAATAAGGAGTGGTTGATTCAAATTCACCGGCACACGTGTCGACCATCTTATACACAGGAATAATGTTATGTTTTTTCCTGAATTGAAAAATCTCTTCTTCACTTATATTCCAAAGTCTAGAAATGAGACGGTCACATAGACCCATTCTCTTAGCCTTTTTTAAAATCACTGGATCAAAGGGAGCAGCACTAAGATCTTTTTCCATAACAATGATGTTTTTGATCTTTCTTAGGAAAAAAAGATCAATTTTGCTGATGTCATTAATCTCTTGGATATCGACTCCAACTCGAATGGCCTCAGCTATGGCAAAAAGTCGCTCGTCATCTTGTTTAAGGATTTTTTCAATAATCAGTTCACGAGACTGGCCTCTAAGAGTCGGCAATTCCAAATGATAAATACCAAGTTCTAAAGAACGAACCGCCTTAAGCAGAGATTCCTCGATGGATCGGCCTAGCGCCATGACCTCGCCTGTGGCCTTCATTTGAGTGCCTAATCTTCTGTTCGCCGTGACAAATTTATCAAATGGCCATCGAGGAATTTTTGTGACCACATAATCCAGAGCAGGTTCAAAACAAGCGTAAGTCTTTTTAGTGATAGGATTAATAATCTCATCAAGAGTGAAACCGACAGCAATTTTTGCAGCGATTTTAGCAATTGGGTATCCTGTGGCCTTGGAGGCCAGGGCCGATGAACGAGAGACCCTAGGATTTACTTCAATCACATAGTACTGAAAAGAATGTGGATCAAAAGCGTACTGAACATTACATCCACCTTCAATTTTAAGAGAGCGGATGATCTTAATCGCTGAAGTCCTTAGGATCTGATACTCCTTATCGCTTAATGTTTGACTGGGGGCCACGACAATTGAGTCCCCTGTATGAACACCTACAGGATCAATGTTTTCCATATTGCAGACGATGATACAGTTATCATTACTGTCTCGGATCACTTCATACTCAATTTCTTTAAAGCCAGCAATCGAACGCTCCACTAAACACTGTTGAATAGGGGAAGCGGAAAGACCAGAATGGGAGATAACAATAAGTTCTTCTTCATTCTTTGCAATACCACCACCTGTACCACCTAAGGTAAAAGCAGGTCTTACAATAATAGGGAAGCCAATTTTTTTGGCAAATTCCACTGATTCTTCAACAGTTGTCACAATCTTACTTTCAGGAACTGGCTCACCAATTTCTTGCATGAGATCTTTAAAAAGTTTTCTATCTTCGGCTTTTTGAATGGTATCAAGCCTGCATCCTAAAAGTTGCACACCCAGACGCTTGAGATGTCCTTCCTCTTCAAGTTTTACGGCCAAATTCAGTGCTGTTTGTCCTCCAAGAGTGGGAACTAAACCATCTGGTTTCTCTTTATGGATAATTTTTAATAAAAATTCTTTGGTAAGTGGTTCAATATAAACTTTGTGGGCCGTTTCTTTATCGGTCATGATTGTTGCAGGATTAGAGTTAACAAGAACGACCTCTAATCCTTCTTCAATCAAAGATTTCACGGCCTGAGTCCCAGAATAATCAAACTCTGCGGCCTGTCCAATAACGATGGGTCCAGAACCAATAACCAGAACTTTTTTGAGATTTGGATTTAAAGGCATAATTAATTCCTTAAACTTGAAATAAATTCATCAAAGAGCCAAGCTGTATCTTCAGGGCCAGGACACGCTTCTGGATGGTATTGCACAGAAAAGGCAGGAAGTGTTTTATGACTTAGACCCTCAATGGTTTTATCGTTAATGTTGATCTGAGTGATTTCAAGCTCAGAGTTTTTAACCGATTGAGTTGTCACGGAATAACCATGGTTCTGAGAACTCATGAATACTTTTCCCAAAAGTAGGTCTTTGATGGGATGGTTAGCACCTCGGTGACCAAATTTAAGTTTTTCTGTATCGGCCCCGTTGGCCAGAGCAAAAAGCTGATGCCCCATACAGATTGAAAACATAGGATAGGCTTTTTGAAGCTCACGGATTATTGGTAAAACTTCAGGAACATCCTTAGGATTTCCTGGGCCATTAGAAAGAAGTATGCCATCAGGTCTATAACTTTGAATAACGTCAAAAGAAGTGTTCCAAGGAACAACGACGACATCGCAGTTTCTTCTCATTAGAGAGCGCAAAATATTTTTTTTATAACCAAAATCCACCAATACCACTCGTTTGCCTTCACCTGGAAAGTGAATGGGGTTTTTTGTGGATACTCGAGAGATCTGGTCGTTGCCTAGAGATTTACCCATAAGTGATTGGATATTTTGAGCAGGATAATTTTCTGGAACCAAGAGCGCTTTCATCACACCTCTATCACGAATCTTTTTAGTAAGCTCTCGGGTATCAAGACCCGCGATGCCTGGAATCTTAAATCTTTTAAGAAGTTCTCTCAGAGAATATTCATTCCTCCAGTTTGAACCTTCCATAGGGCATTCTTTAACAACCAAGCCTTTTAAGGACAGAGTTAATGATTCAAAATCATCTTTGTTCACACCATAATTTCCAATCATAGGATAAGTCATGACAATCATCTGATCACAATAGGAGGGATCAGAGATAATTTCTTGATAACCTGTCATACTGGTATTAAAAACTAATTCCCCTAAAGAGAAGGCCTGATCAAGATCAAAACCAATGGATTCTCCAACGTATTCCTCCCCAGTTTCTAAAACTAATTTTATCATTTTCATGAAATCACCTTTTCTAGGATGGCCATACGTGCAAAGACTCCGTTGGCCATTTGTTTGAAGATTCTTGACTGAGGATGTTCAACCACCTCATCAGAGATCTCAACTCCGCGGTTAAAAGGACCAGGATGGAGAATGATGGCGTGTTTTTGTAAAAGGCCAACCCGTTTAGTATTGAGTCCATATTGATCATTATAGGTCTGAGGATTTAGCTCCAACCCCTCATGACGTTCCAACTGGATCCTTAACATCATAACAGCATCAACCTCCCCAAGGATCTCATCAATTGAAGTTTGTTTTACGTTGCTAGGAAGAAGAGCGTTAGGGCCACAATAAAAAATTTTCATGTCGAATTTTTCAGCTGCCACCATAAGGGAGCCGACAACCCGTGAATGTTTGATATCTCCACATACCGCAATCCTGAGACCCTGGAGTTTATTAAATTCCTGATGAAGGGTTAATAGATCCAAAAGACCCTGAGTGGGATGTTCAAATTTTCCGGCACCGGCATTTAAAAGTGGAATTTTTATTTTTTGAAGTCCATCAAAGACATGATCATCAGCATGACGGAGCACGATTCCATTCACGCCTAAACTTTCTAACGTTTTAAGTGTGTCATAAATGGTTTCACCTTTTTTTACGCTAGAGTTTTCTGGAACAAAATTCACCACATCTGCTCCCAGACGTTTGGCAGCAATCTCAAAGGAGCAGCGTGTTCGCGTACTGGGTTCATAAAAAACGTTGGCAACAATTTTGTTTTTTAAAAGATGTTTTGTTTTGTCTGGCAGGTGCTGATTGAGAAAAAAGAATTGGGCCCTATCAATAAGAGTTGAAATATCAGAAGCAGTTAAACTAGAGAGAGATAAAAAATGCTTGATCATTCTCCTCCTGGCAAGGTGAGAGGTTATTGAGACTTAATTTAACTAAAATAGGATAGACTAAGAGATTCGAGACGTGAAAAAATATCGTGATGCGAAGAAGCATCAAATTCATAAATATTCCTAAAATGTAACGTTAAAATAATTTCGATTAAGTAAAACCTTTTGGCAAGAGTAAAAATATATGACGACTAAATTTAAATTAGAATCAACTTTTCAACCTATGGGAGATCAACCGACTGCAATTGAACAGCTTTGTGTTGCCTTTCAAAAGAAAGAAAAGTTCCAAACCTTACTTGGGGTCACGGGGTCAGGAAAAACTTTTACCATGGCCAACGTCATTCAAAAATTAGGTAAAAAAACCTTAATTTTGGCACCCAACAAGACTCTTGCAGCTCAGCTTTTTGCCGAATTTAAGGAGTTTTTTCCTCATAATGCCGTTGAATATTTTGTTTCTTATTATGACTATTATCAGCCCGAGGCTTACGTTCCAGGCTCGGATACTTATATTGAGAAAGATTCCGCGATTAACGAGGAGATTGAAAAACTTCGTCACTCAGCAACTCGTTCTCTATTTGATCGTGAGGATGTGATTGTTGTGGCCTCTGTGAGTTGTATTTATGGTATCGGGGCACCAGAAGAGTATTTTAATCAGAGGCTCATACTTTTTGTTCAAGATAAGATGGATCGAGATCAGCTACTTAAACGTTTGGTCGAAATTCAATACCAACGAAATGACATGGATTTTCACAGAGGGACTTTTCGTGTGCGCGGAGATGTCGTGGAAGTTTTTCCTGCCTATGAAGAGTCTCAAGTCGTTCGTATTGAATTTTTTGATGATGTTATTGATGGATTGTTTTTAGTCGACCCCCTCAGAGGAAAAGTTCTTCAAACTCTTCCTCGCATCGATATTTATCCTAAGAGTCACTATGTCGTAAGTAAGGATAAAATGAAGTCCGCGTTGGAACATATCAAACTTGAACTCAGGCAGAGAGTTATAGATCTTAAAGAACAAAATAAACTTATTGAACTGCAAAGAATTCAGCAGCGAACACTTTTAGACATTGAGATGATGGAAGAAATGGGATTTTGTCCTGGCATTGAAAACTATTCTCGTCATCTTTCTGGGGCCCTTCCTGGAGAGCCACCACCGACACTCATCGATTATTTTAAAAAAGATTATCTACTTATTGTGGATGAGTCACACATCACTATTCCCCAAGTGGGGGGAATGTTTAAAGGAGATAGGGCAAGAAAACAAACCTTGGTGGATTTTGGTTTTCGTCTTCCGAGTGCTTTGGATAATAGACCTCTTAATTTTCAGGAATTTGAGTGCAAACATGATCAGGTGATGTTTGTTTCGGCCACACCGGCCAAATATGAGTTAGAAAAAACTCATGGTGAGTATGCGGAACAGATCATTCGTCCGACGGGACTTTTAGATCCTGTTATTGAATTCAGGGATGCTAAAAATCAAGTGGATGATATGTTGATTGAAGCAAAAAAAGCGATAGCTAAGGGGTTCAGGGTTTTAGTGACGACACTTACGAAACGATTGGCCGAAGAACTCACGGAATTTTACCGAGGTGTGGGGATGAGAATCCGTTACCTTCATTCAGATATCGATACACTTGAACGTATGGAGATTTTACGAGATCTTCGTTTGGGAGAGTTTGATATTTTAGTGGGTATTAATCTTTTGCGAGAAGGTTTGGATATTCCTGAAGTTGCATTGGTGGGTATTTTGGATGCGGATAAAGAAGGATTTTTACGATCCACCCGTTCCTTGGTCCAAACCATAGGACGTGCTGCCCGTAACTCTGAGGGGAGAGTACTTCTTTATGGATTTAAAAAGACCCCAAGCATCCTTGAGGCCATGAAGGTTACAGAAGAGCGTAGGGTGAAACAAACTGCCTATAACGAACTTCATTCTCAAACTCCGACTACGGTGAATAAAAAAGTTAGTGGAGGTGTGATTGAGGTTCTTAGAGGGACCAAAAAAGCCGACAAGAAGGCTCGGAATAAGGAAATTTCCGACCAGAAGCTATCTCCTGGGGCAATTGATGCTAAAATTAAAGAGCTTAAAGAAATGATGAAAGAAGCGGCTTCTGGACTAAGGTTTGAGGAAGCTGCTAAATTGAGAGATGAAGTGAAGAAATTATCGGAATTGAGGTTTATGTTATGAAAATAGGGCTTCTTTTCTTTATTCCTTTGTTTGCCCAAGCTGCAGAAAATTCGTTAGCTTTTATTGTTAAGATACAAGATCGCAGCATGAGTGTGGAGTCTCCTGAAAAAAAGAAAAATCAATTTACGGTCATTATAGAGAATCAGTCACTTTCCACTCAGATAGGAAAGTTCATGGTTAAAGAAAAAAATCTAAAATTTATTTCTGTAGAGTCTGGTCATTCTGAAACAGTGGAGATTGAAAATAAAACAGCGGATTCGGTGGTCTTTATGCCGGTAAGTCCTGCTTTCCAAGAAGTTGAACTTTTATTCGGTAAGAAGGCCTATGAAATCCCATCAAAAGAATAACATTCAAAAAGTCATTCTCGTGATTTCAGACCTGCATCTTGGTGCAGGTAAGATGATTAAGGGTAAAAGGAATCTTCTAGAGGATTTTCATTATGATAACGAACTTATTGATTTTTTAAATTATTATTCATCAGGTGACTACCAAGATGTAGAAGTTGAGCTTATTATTAATGGGGACTTTTTAGACTTTTTATCTGTTCCATATGTTGAATTTTTTGATGATGAGTTTTGGAGTGAAAAGGCCGCATTAGCAAAACTTCGTATGATCATGGAGGCCCACAAAGGTGTGCTGGATGCCATGAAAAGCTTCATGGCCAAAATCGATAAAAAAATTGTTTATATCATCGGTAATCATGATGCTGAGTTTGTCTTTGATTCATTAAAAACTGAATTTTCGTCTCATTTTGGTGAATATGCAAAATCATTCACTCTGTCTAATGCCATCTCTACTTATGTACCGACCAAAGGAGTGAGCATTCAGCATGGTCACTTATATGAACGAGCTCATTTTTTTGATCAAGAGAATGCTATTGTGGAAACTCTTAATGGGGATAAATATTTTATTCCACCATGGGGTTCTTATTACGTCACCAACGTGATCAATAAGTATAAACAAGAAAGAAGTTTTATTAATGCCGTGAGACCGATTAAACATTTCCTGATTCATGGGGTCTTATTTGATACGTTTTTCACCCTAAGATTTATGCTCTCAAATATTTATTATTTTATTATGGTGCGGTTTTGGCATTTCTATATGGTGAAAAAAAGTATTAGACAAGTGATTGAAGATCTTGTGAAAGAGTTAGAGCTTTTTCAAGACTATGAGAGTTTGACTCGTCAGTATTTTGAGAAAAATCCTGAAACACGAGTACTGATTGTTGGGCACACTCATAACCCAGCGATACGAATTTATAACGATGGCACAACATTTATTAACACGGGAACATGGACTCGTATGGTGAGTCTTGACCTAGGTCAATGGAATTATGGAAACGTTCTTACGTACGCCAAAATTCTCGTTAAAAAAACTGAATATGAAATGGAAGACTTCGATAGAAATGTTGAAGTCGATCTGAAATATTGGATGGGGATTAATAATCTTCCTTACTCCGAATACCACTAAAGAATCTGGTTTATTTTTTCTAAGAGCTTTTGAGAAGAGAATGGGAAACTTAAAAAATGTAAGACGCCCAGTCGTGCAGCATAGGCAGTTGTCTGTGGTTTCTCAGGCTGGGCCATGATCACGTAGGTATTATTTTTAATTAACAATTGAATGATTTCTTCATTGAGAAAATCATCACGAATGATCGTGAATAATGACTTCTCATGAGATTTAAGTCCCAGGAGGCTTTCCTCAGGAGAAGCAGCTTCCACAACATGGAAAAAACCATGTTTGGTTAACATATCACGGAGGAGTCCACGGAACTCCTCACTTTGATCACAGATAAGAATTGGTGTCGCAAGGTTCATTACTCCATTATAGCAGTCGGAAAAGAAGAAGAAAACCACTCTTAATTATCTGATTTTATGGTTTTCACAGACCATGGTGATCAGGAAATAGATGTAAAAATTGTTGAGGAATTTTCCTTAAGTTGCTTTTTGTATCTCCGAGAAGGTTCATGTCAATCACGGTGTGAATGACATTAACAAAAAAACTTAAGCATGGAAGCTTATCAAGTCTCTCAAGGTTGGGAACTGATCATCACGGAAAGGATGAGGCAATAAACCAAGGAGGATTTCATGGGTTTTCGTATTAACACAAACGTCTCTTCAATTGCTGCTCAGCGCTCGCTGACAATCAGTAACAGAGAAGCTGACTCGAATCTGCAAAAGCTATCATCAGGTTCACGTATCGTTAAGGCCGCAGATGATGCTGCAGGTTTGGCGATCTCTGAAAAAATGAAAGCAAACATTCGTTCAATGAAACAAGCTGACAGAAACGCCAACGATGGTATCTCGATGGTTCAAACTGCTGAAGGTGGTTTGAATGAAGTGTCATCTATCTTAACTCGTATGCGTGAACTTGCTGTTCAAACATCATCTGATACTGTAGGAGATGTTGAAAGAGGCATGACTAATATGGAGTATCAAAACCTTAAGCTTGAGCTTGAGCGTATTTCACAAGTGACTGAATTCAACGGTAAGAAACTTCTTAACGGCGAAGGTCAAATGTATGATTTCCAAATTGGTGCTAAAAACGACGCTTTCCAAGATAGAATTAGTTATAATGCCGCTCAAGTAAACTCTAAGCTTGATAGTTTGGGTGTTCAGGAACTAGATGTTACTACAAAACAAACATCTCAAGAGTCTCTTGGTAACTTGGACAATGCGATTGAAAGAGTGTCTGGTTTCCGCTCTTACCTAGGTGCGATTCAGAATAGATTAGTGTCTACATCGAATAACTTACAAGTTAACGTTGAGAACTTATCTGCAGCTAACTCTCGTATCCGTGATGTGGATTATGCTGAGGCAAGTGCTCAGAAAGCTAAAAACGATATCTTAACAGCGGCCGGTACTTCTGTTCTTGCTCAAGCGAACATGAACGGTCAAGGTGCTCTTAAACTTATCGGTTAATTTCCTGTCATTATTCTAAAATGGAGGGTCCACCGAATGGTGGACCCTTTTTATAAATTAATCTGTTCTTGAAAAAAAGTCCGAAGATCTTCACCCAAAACACGAAGCTGTTGAGGAATGAAAGATGCCCTCGAAAGTCCTGGAAGAGTATTAATTTCCAGAAGAATCGGCCCATCGTGGGTAAGAATCATATCTGTTCTACTATAGCCCTTACATCCCATCATTTTATGAACTCTGAGAGCAATATCCTGACATTTTTTAGTTTCATCTTCTGAAATAGGAGCTGGAGTGAGTTCTTCAACACCTGAACCTAAGTATTTTCCTTCATAGTCAAATTGCCTGCCTTGAATCACTCGAACTTCTGAACATGGCAAAGGAGAAATATCTCCATTGGCCTTATGACGGATACCAACGGTGATCTCTCTGCCAGTGATAAAAGGCTCGGCGAGATAGTGAGAAAGATTTTTTTCTTTAATTGTTTTAAAGGCATCTTTAAGTTCTTGTATGGTTGAAATGATAAACAGACCTACACTTGATCCATTCGCAGAAGGTTTAAGCACGATTTTTTTATGCTGATTGAAAAACGCCGCGATTCTTGAGCATTCTTCAGAAGTAAAAACTCCTACAGTCATCTCTTCAACCACGGGAATATGGTTTTTACGGGCAATATTTTTTGTTTCAACTTTATCAAAACTTAAAGAGCTGGCATGGGATCCTGTACCGGTAAAAGCAATATGTGCATCTTCAAAGATTTTCTGAAGAGTTCCATCTTCACCTTCGGTGCCATGAAGTGCTATAATAACTGTTTTGCCTTTAAGCCCTTCCACGCTTTCTTTTACCGAAAAATAGTGGGGCCCATTAAGAGGCACGAATTCCACCATAAAAGGATTCTTGTGGGCCGCGAGTTCTGGCCCATTTATTTCATGGATATTTCCCTCACGAGAAAGAAACCACAATTTTGCTTCAGGGATTTGAGACGATAAATTTTGTGCAGACCCCACAGAAACTCTACGCTCTTCAGAGTTTCCACCAAAAAGAATGACACAATCAGAAAATTTTTTTTTCATATTCCGTTCTCCTATACGCTTCCTTGCGGCCTTCATTCCCATTTAGGATTGTTAATCTTAAAAGATGGCATCAAACCAAGGTTTTTTAGTTCTTTCATCGCAATCAGAAACCCAAAGGTGTTTAACTTCGAGATACGCTTTAAGTCCTTCTTCACCCATCTCACGTCCAAGACCCGATTGTTTATAACCACCAAATGGCATTCCTGGATTTAAGAGGTGATACTCATTGATCCAAACGGTGCCAGTTTCCAGCTGGCGTGCTATTTTTTTTGCACGTTCAGGATTCTTCGACCAAACAGCACCTGCTAAACCATATACGGATTTATTAGCAAGTTTGATCGCCTCATTTTCATCTTTAACTTTTGTCATTCCAAGAACTGGCCCAAAGATCTCTTCGTTAAAGATGGTATGATCTGGAGTGATTTCAAAAAGAGTAGGTTTGATATAAAACCCTTTATCAAATTCTCCACCTGATTGGCGCTCTCCACCAAAAAGAAGTTTTGCTCCTTCTTTTTTAGAAATATTGATATAATTCATAATACGATTAAATTGTTTCTCATTCATTACCGGCCCATAGCCAGTGTTGGCATCTGTCGGAATTCCTACTTTAACATCGCCCATTCTTTTAATGAGGGCCTCTTTAAACTCTGAATAAATCTTTTCCTCAACAAATAATCTTGTTCCAGAATCACAGGCCTGACCAGAGTGATAAAGAAAGGCATAAAGTGCACCATCAACTGCTATCGAAAGATCAGCATCATCTAAAACAATGTTGGCAGATTTTCCACCAAGTTCTAAAGAAACTCGTTGAAGATTTTTGGCAGCACCTTGCATGATTTTTTTTCCTACTTCCGTTGAACCAGTGAAGGCCACCTTTTTAATTTTTGGATTTTTAAGAAGGTGTTCACCCTCATGAACTCCACCCGTAATGATATTGACCACTCCTTTTGGAAGACCAACCTCACGCATGATTTCGGCCAGGATAGAAGCAGTTACAGGTGTCTCTTGAGCCGTCTTAAGCACCGTCGTACAACCAGAAGCGATAACAGGGCCAATCTTCCAAGCTGCCATCACAAGAGGGAAGTTCCATGGAATGATTTGTGCACAAACGCCAATTGGCGCATATATTTTGTAGTTATGAGAAAATCCTACTTTTGAGGCACTTTCATCTTTGATTTCAAATTGAAATTTACGTAACTGTCCGGCAAGAACTTTAAAATATGAAGCTGCATTATGAACATCTGCTTTCGCTTTTTTCAATGAAGATCCGGAGTCAGCAACTTCTAATTCTGTTAATTCAGTACGGCGCTCTTTGATCTTTTCTGAAATGGCCTCAAGAAGTTCCGCTCTTTTGGTAACATCCACATTACGCCACTCAGTTGAATAAAAAGCAGCCTCGGCTGCATCGACTGCTTGATCAATATCTTGATCAGAAGGCAAATGCACGATGGCCACAACTTCATTATTGGCCGGATTATGGTCAGTGAATGTTTTAGAGGAAGATCTGAATTCCCCATTAATAAATAATTTTATCTCTCTCATTAGAACCCCTTAGATTTTCTTAAGTGTAAAACGAAGAATAGTGTCATCTGGATTTTGAACAGAGATGATCTCTGGCCTATCCAGAGCCACTTGCAATCGGTGGTTAATCAATTTTTCTAGACGTAAAGATTTTTTTTCTAGCACTTCATAATCAAAAACAGTTTCATTTTTAGAGCTTGGGATTTTAAAGTTTATGATAATGTCTCCCACGCCTAAGGAATACGTTTTATCGTGACTGACTAATTGATTGATCTTTAAAACTTCTTGTCCTGAAGTCAGAGTACCCTGCATTTTCCAACAAGCAAAAGCTCCGTGGGAAATTAACAAAAGGGCCAGGCCTATGTATTTCATTTGCAGTTCTCCACACTCAGGGCGATCCCCTGACCAACTCCAATGCACATGGTGGCCAAACCATTTTTAAGTTGGGAGTCTCGTTGCATTTGGTGAATCATGGTTGTAAGAATTCTTGTTCCCGATGCCCCCAATGGATGTCCAATAGCAATGGATCCACCATTTTTATTCACGCAACTTGGATCAAGTTCAAGTTCTTTTATGCACGCTAAGGCCTGCACAGCGAATGCTTCGTTAAGCTCAACAATATCAAAATCATTTATTTTATAAGAAAACCGCTTCATAAGTTTTTGAGTCGCACCCACTGGACCTAGGCCCATTGTGTTGGGATGAAGGCCATGAACGGCCCCACCAGTTATTGCGACAAGGGGCGAGAGGGAGTGACGTCTAAGAAACTCTTCAGAACAAATCACCACCATGCTAGCTCCATCATTAATGGAGGAGCTGTTGCCTGCTGTGACTGTTCCATCTTTTCTGAAAGCTGCTTTCAATTTGGCCAATTTCTCTATTGAAGTGTCGGGCCTAGGGCCTTCGTCAGAAGAAATAGTTATTGTGCCTTGTTTCGTTTGCAAAGTGAGGGGAACAATCTCAGATTTAAATTTGCCTGCTATTTGGGCCGCAGTGGCCTTTTGATGAGAAAAAAGTGCAAACTGATCTTGAGCTTCTCGAGAGATTTGATGAAGGTTTTGAATTTCCTCTGCTGTTTCACCCATTCCTAATAGTGGGAAGAGAGCAGCCATTTTGGGATTTTCAAAACGCCAACCGATTGATGTATCATACATTTTCTGAGTTCGATCAAATGAATTTTGGGCCTTAGACATCACATAAGGGGCCCGTGACATACTCTCAGCACCACCAGCAATAAAACAGTCCCCAAGACCAGCTTGAATGCGAGCATGAGCATCGATCACTGCATCCAGGGAAGATCCACAGAGCCTATTAATCGTAGTTCCTGGAACGCTAAATGGATATTGGGCCAAAATGAGGGACATGCGGGCCAAGTTTCGATTGTCTTCACCGGCCTGATTTGCGCAGCCAATGATAACATCATCAATTTCGGCCAGGTTATGAATGTTTAAACTGGCATAGTCCTTAAATAGCTCTGCCAGCATATCATCGATCCTTAGACCTGAAAGAGAGCCACTAAAGGAGCCAACAGCGGTTCTTTTGGCGTGGACAATATACGACTTTTTCATCATGAAAATCCTTATTTAGACCTATTTATGCTAACAACAAATGTATGGAATGAGAAAAAAAACTGCGACACGGTGCTGTGCATTATTCGTGCCTGACCAAATCTAACATAAAATTACTTTTTTGATAAAAATTGGCGAAATTCCGACAGATCGTTTAAAACCTCTGCACTTTCCCACTCCAAGGATATGTTATGAAAATATTTGCATTTCTTGCCACTCTGGCCCTCTACTCAACAGCTTTTGCCTATGAGGTCCAAATTAAGAAAGGTCAGCTTCGTGCTGATCTTGAAACAATGATGGAAAAAGCAAGGCTTGATACTGGTGTTAATTACCAAATTAACGATTTTAAATTGATTGAAGACAGAAAACTTGCGACAAGCCGATTTCAACTTTTTGTTCAAGTTAACCAAGAAATTCCTGTCGCAAAAACGGCCATTCGAATTTGGAGTCACCTTAATACTCAGGAACTCATCTTGGCCGAAATGCACCTTGATGATAAAACGAAAAAAAATGAAGGTTTCCTTTTCTTAAAATATAAAAGAGCTAAATTTTCAAAAACCTCTCTGAAGTCAAAAGAGCTTTCAGCTGCCGTTAGTGATCACGTAACGAGAGTTGTTTATGGCCATAGAATGGATAATCGTGTTTTAGGCATGAAGTTCAAAGATGAGTGGTTAAATGGCGAGCTAGTTCGTCAAGTGGAAGTGAGAGGTCGTCGTGGTACTCATTTTATTACAATTTCTCTTTTTCAAAATAAAGTGATCGAAAAAACTTATATCGAATTTCCACAAAGTGAAGGAGTTCAAACCCTTAAGGCAAACATCTTCCCAATGTATGAAGAAGTTGAAAGCTCGGGTGAAAAACTTCCTTTCGAAGTCAAAGAACTTAAATACCTTAACGTGAATCGCAGAGATGCTGGAGAAAATCCGCTAGGAGCTCTAAGCACAGAAAGTTTCCCTGAGCACCGTTACCATCCACTTCTTGCTGAGACTGAATATGAGCAGGCGATGAATTTATGGTCAGAAGCATCTATAAGAAGAAAAGTAGAGGCCATTGTAAAAGGTTTGCCACTTCTTACCAATAACTTTGCCTCAGGATTTTTACTTGAGGGTCGTTATGCAACGATCAATCTTCACCCTGCTGTAAAAGATGCTTTTAAAGATATCGACTTCCAACTTCATCCAAGTGTGAACCATCTTCTTTCTTGGAAAAAAACAGCTGAGGGTTGGGAAGCTCATCCCATCAGTGGTTTTCAAGGTCGCGGAGTCCTTTCTCAAGAAGAACTTCTTGCTCGCATCCCTGAACGTCTTGCAAACCACAACCCACTTGCTTATATCAACAGTGGTTTTGATGAGGCCCAAGTTTATTATGGTGTAACAGCACTTATGGAGTCTTTGACTCAAATGGGATTCACTGATCCGGAACTTTCAACAAAACCTTTCCATGCTTTTCTTTTTGATCCAGATATTGGCATGCAAGATAATGCTTATTACACAGATAATACGATTAACTTCACAACTTATAGTGCGAAGTCTCCCAATCTTGCTCGTGATAATCCAACCATCTGGCATGAGCTTGGTCACGGAGTTATGGATCGTTTGATGGGCCCACATTTAGGATTTTCTGATTCTAAGGGCGGCTATGGCGGTCTTTCTGAAGGTATGGCCGATTTTGTTGCAAAATTAGTTGTTGAAGATCAAACAAGTGGAGCCGATTTTCCTGGTAAATTTGATTTTCGAATCATGAACCAAACGGGATTTTACCTTACAAATGAATTGCATGATGAAGGTGAGGCCTACGGCGGTGCCATGAATGATATGCTGGCCTCAGCTCTATCCCTAAGAGGTAAAAAAGGTCTTCATGCATTTACTGATCTCACTTTAGAAACAATGAGACTTACCCGTAACCACCCAGCACTAAATGCTAGAAGCTGGTTTGAGCATATGATTTATGCAGATGAACTTGGAAGTGATATTCGTGCTCCTGGTGAATTCAAAAAAATGATCGTTGAAAGCTTGAGTACTCGTAACTTTGCATTTGATTCTAGCTTTTCTGCGGCCAAAATGACTGTGACTTTTAATGAAACTGAATTGACTCAAGAATCTTCAGCAAGCCGTGAAAAACCTATTCTTGTTTGTGGGGCCTCTGCAGTTACTGAATTTGATCTTGAACTTCGTTTAACAGCAGGGGATTCAAACTTCCTTTCTTTCCCGGCCATCGTTAAAGTTGAGTATCAAAAAGGTGCTCTTCAAGGGGCGATCAAGTGGGAAGGCGAAGAAAAGAATCCAACAATTTACCGCGTCGAATCTGAAGGGGATTTGCTTAAAATTCCTTTAAAAGTTTCTATGAAGTGCGAAACCGTCAACCAACCTGACGGAAGTTGCAAAGATTATGCTTACCTTCAAGTATACAAAGAGGGCGAATCAAAACCACGTGCTAAAAAACGTTTTTACTTAAATATCAGTGAAAACTGCTCTCGCTAATAGACTTAAATCACCGAAATAGTTATAGTACCCTGAAATGAAAAATATTCAGGGTACTCTTATGAACCGCCTAACTATTACCCACATCTATTACATGGTGGGGGTTGACTTAAAAAAGTAAGACTTTGTTGGGCCAAGTAAGGCCATGTAAGTTGGCCATCAATTGTTTTTTTGATTTCATATTTTCATGACAGAGT
>Ga0247844_1000882_pt1 | contig 59769 bp, 53 predicted proteins | sample LaCtaG_FD_192421 | JGI IMG/M metagenome (GOLD analysis project Ga0247844, IMG submission 192421) | Freshwater microbial communities from meromictic Lake La Cruz, Castile-La Mancha, Spain - LaCruzMarch201714.5m_1 | ecosystem: Environmental > Aquatic > Freshwater > Lake | place: Spain: Castile-La... | reverse complement strand
TGTTCAACTTCATCATTAACTTTATTTTCTCTCGATGTAGTCTTATCCTCTTCAAGAACAAGATCATCTATGGCCGGTAATTCTAAACTCATAGATCCAGAAGCATCACTGTGTTGTAAATCAGATTTTACAGAAGAATTCTCTTCCGTAATTTTTTTTTCCTTTCCATCAATTTCTAAATCATCTCCACTGCTGAGATCTCCAACAAGAGTTGGCGAAGTTTTTTCATGTTTTTCAGGCATTTTCTCTCCCATTTTTGGCATTTCCTGTCGGGGATTTTTATCTTCACTGAAGACAACATTAAATTTTTCTTGCATTTTTATTAAAGAAGGATGAGTCAAATCAACCTCAGAACTATCAGATGAAGTGCTAACCTCTTTCAAATTTGCATTTTTTGTAATCTTCATAAAACTCTCATACTCGTAAGCCCATACCCTTTTAGAATAACAGGGCCCAAAGAAACATCAACATGAGGAAAATCAAGACACCTATAACTTTTTAAGGTTGCTTATCACCTCATGATAGTATTAAAATTATAGTGGATAACAAACAGGAGAACTCAAGCAATGGCAAAAGGTAGGACCACTTTACTGTTTCTCGCTTGCCTCTTTCTCTCATCTTCGACATGGGCGCTCACTAAAAGATCCCTCGCTGAGGATAAGTCAACTCCACCTTCTTTGATCACAGAGAATGGAGCAGAAAATCATTTTCCCGCACAAATTCTCCAGATGGAAAATTTCTATACACACCATGTTCTTATTGTTGAAAAATCTACTCACAATCTTTATCTCTACGAAAATAGCAACTCCTATCCAAAACTTGTAAAAACCTACCAAATTGCTACCGGAAAAAAACCAGGAAACAAAACCAACGCTGGCGACTTTAGAACTCCTGAAGGCGTTTATTATTTTACTGATTTTCTCTCCCACAATGAACTTCTTAAACGAATAGGAAAAGAAGCTTCTATTTATGGCGCAGGTGCATTTGTCATGAATTATCCCAACCCTTTTGATCATCAAGAAAAAAAAGGGGGAGGGGGAATTTGGTTGCACTCAACAAATGATGAAACTCGAATCGATAAAGGCCTTGACTCTAGGGGTTGCGTCGTCAGTGCGAATGAGGATCTAAAAGACATCGGACAATTTTTAGAACTTGATAAGACCAACATTATTATTGTCCAAGATGTTCATTTTTTAAGACAGGAAACTTGGAAAGCAGCGAGAGATGGTATTCAAAAAACGCTTGATGGTTGGATCGATGCTTGGAGAATAAAAGACTTTAATAAATATCTCTCTTTTTATGACCCAAAGGATTTTCGTGATCCTGTTCGTGGAAATTATCCTTCCTTTAAACGCTACAAACAGGCCGTCTTTTTAAATCCTGGCCAACCTGAGATTAATCTCTACGATGTTTCGATGGTTCAGGGAGATTCTTACGCAGTTATTACGTTCACACAAAAATATAAATCCAATACGATTAATGATACTGGAAAAAAACTTCTTTACATGAGAAAAGATGATGGTTACGAATGGAAAATCATCGCTGAAATTTGGGCAAAACTCCCCGCAGGGGCCATGAATATTGCCGAACGAAAACCTTATTTTCCTACGCAGCGTTTTTTTAAAAACTAGGCAAATCAATGTTTCCAAAACCACGGAAAGACAAGTTTACTTTTATTTTCAATACAGAAAATGCAGCTCCTAAATATTTTGAAATAGATAGAGCAAGACTCATTAACTACTTAATAATTATTCCGACGGGATTTCTCCTAATCTTTGTTGCTTTTTTTTCTTTTACTTTTTTTTCCAATGAAACAAATAAAGAAACAAATATTAAAATAAATCGGCCTGTTGAAAAAAAAATTTCCCCTAGTGAAATCAATAAAACAACGAACGAATTAAGCGAACTTCAAAAAAAATATGCTGAACTTCAGGCCCAAAACCAAGAACTTACGACGAAACTTACAACAAATTATGAAAAAAATTCTTCGGCCTTTCCAGATTTTTCTCTTTTTACAACTCTTCCCAATCAAAAAGATAAAACAACCCCCCCTCTCATAAAAATCAATGAATTTAAAATAGCACAAGAAGGTAACGAGCTTCATTTTCACGCAAACTTACTAAATACCATTCAGGACGAAAATTCTAAAATTTCAGGACATCTTTTTGTCATTATGAAGACAGACAATGCTCTTTGGGTCTATCCACAAAATGCATTTTCTAAAAATAAAACAACCATTAACTACAACAGTGGTGAACCAGTTCTTTTTGCACGCCTTCGACTTGTCGATGCTAAATTTCCTATCCCTGCCCAAAATGCCCATCCCCTCTTTAAAGTTCTTCTTTTTTCACGTTCGGGTGATCTACTCCATAAAGAAGTTTTTCCTTACGAGGTCAAATAGCTATGACTGATAGAAAGCAAACTCTCCATCTTGAAAATCAAGATTTCACTTTTTTAGGCAAGGGCTCACGATTTTTAGGAGACTGGGAACTCACTGGCCCAAGTTTTATCGCTGGAAAAATGCAAGGTAAAATTACGATGCACTCTGATTCGCCTTTAACTCTTGAGCGCGAAGGGCAGTTCGAAGGAGAATTTAAAGGGGCAGATTTTCATCTTTATGGACAATTTTCAGGAAAAATTTTTTCGACGGCCACAGTGACTATTCATACAAATGCGGAGATTGAAGGAACTATTCATGCTAAAAATATCGTCATCCAACCTGGGGCCAGGGCGAATATAGAAGCTATCACTGGCATCGTACTATAGAGTGACTATAGATAATCCTCGTACGAGCTTATTTTTAGCTCTCCAAGGGCCTTTAATTGATTTTCTAATTCTTTTGGCCCAACAATCGTTATCGTCAAATTATCCCAATTTAAAAGCGGAATGCTACTGTTTACAAGATCAACTTTTTGAATATTTTTAAGTCCTTCTGGGAATCGATAAATATCATCATAAGGTCTTCCAATATGATCAAAATAAATAAGCTGATCTAAGTAGGCCGTATTTTTTTCAAATCGAAAGGGATAAGAACCAACAAGACTTCCTCTGGCAGTTTCCAATTCTTCAGCTGAAAATTGACCTTGCACAATCTCTGAAAGAGTCTTTTTTATAACGTCTAAAGTTTGTAAAACACTTTCATTTTTTGTAAATGTCGAAATATATAAACGTCCATAATTTCTTTGTCCTGAGGCCATGGCATCGACACCATAACTAAGTCCACGTTTCACTCGAATTTCTTGCATGAGTTTCGAAGAGAACCCTCCTCCCAAAAAAGCTGAAAGAAGTTCTAACATTTCTAAATGGCCAATTTCTTTTTTATCTAAAAAACGTCCAATATAAATGTAAGACTGGGTCGCTTGTGGGACGGTGACCAAATGAATTTTGATTTTTTGAGAACGTTTAATTTCTTTGGCCTCAGTATTTCGAATAAACTTAGCGTTATTTGTCCAACCACATTCATTAACAATCACATTTTTTATATCTAAAACAGAATTAGGGCCTGAGATATAAATTTTTTTAAAAACAGATTTGTTAAAATAAGATAATTTTTCTTTCAGTGCTTTGCTCGTTATACGATCAACATCTTTAAGTCTCCCTTGGGCCGGAGTAGAAAAAGGAGTTCCTTCCATTGAAAGCGCTCGAAAGGCCCTCGAGCCTAAAGTGGCCTGAGAATTGATCAAATTATTAAGGCGATCTTTTTTTATGGCCTTAAGCCTTGCCAACTCGCTCACTGAAAAAGTTGCATCATCAAACAAATGACAAACCATTTTCATCGTCGGTTTAAGATCTTTAACAAGTCCAGACACATGATATAACGAGTACTCATGAGTCACTTCTGAGGAAGTTCCGACTCCATAAAATTCAAGATGGTCACTAATATCTTTTTGATTAAATCTTCTTGTTCCGTAACTGAGAAGATTAAACATGGTATCTGTTTCTCCTGCGACTTGATCACTTAAAGCGCCATCAGCAAAATAGACTACCAAATCATATGTTGGAAAATTCTTATCCTGAAGCCAAACGACTTCAACCCCATTCCAATCCAACTTGCTAATTTTATCATCCGCAAATACGGATAGGGCCATTATAAAAATTGAAAAAACAATGCATGTATAATTCATGGCACCTTCTCCTCACTATTTTTTTTCCAAAGAGAAACAAAAAGCCAATTATCACTTCCTAAAATATCTTTACAAACGCGACTGACGTCCGCTTCTGTCACCGCTTCATAACTGGCCAATTCTTTTTTATAAAAATTATAATCTTCAAAAAAACTTTCCATTGTACCAAGAAGTGTTGCAACACCTGAATTCGTCTTTAGGTTCTCATAAAATGAAATAAAATATTGATTTTTTACTTTTTGAACATTTCTTTCATTAATCGCCTCTTTGCAAAGGGACTTAAAATCCTTAAGGAGTTTCTCTCTGGCCACTTTCATCGTCACTTTTTCTAAAGCTTCAGCATGAAGATAAAAAATTCCTGCATATTTATCTGTATCATTGACCACCGATACTGAACTTAAAATAGGCTTAGGTCCCATCACATATTTTTGAACTAAAAAGGAACTCTCTCCGTCACTTAAAAGTGAAGCTAAAATATCCATTGCATAGGAGCGTTTTTGTCCCGCAGCTTCACCTTTGTAGGCCAACATAAATTGTCCCGCCATATTGGGCCCATGAAGGCGAATCATTTCTCCTCTTCCCCCTTTTACTACAAATTGTTGAGGATCATTTGCCCTTTTTTTAAACTCATTTAAATCAGGCGCGGCCGGAATTTTTCCATATTTCTCTTCAAGAAGCTTCTGAGTTTTAAGGGCATCAACATCACCGACTATAACCAAAATAGCGTTATTAGGAGCGTAGTAACGTTTAAAGTAATCATAAACTTCATCTTTTTTTAAATTTTTTATATCACTATTACTACCAATCACTGCGTGCTCGTAAGGAGTCCCTTTATACATTTCTTGAAGTAGACGTTGATGGGCCCTTGCTGGAGGAGAATTTTCATAGCGCATTCTTCGTTCTTCAAGGACAACTAACTTTTCTTTTTCAAAACTCACAGGATCTAAAACAAGATTACTCATTCGATCGGATTCAAGATCAATAATCGTTGGTAAAAAAACACTGGGTAAATTGGCATGATAAACAGTGGCGTCACTCGTTGTATAAGCGTTACTATCGCCGCCTTTTTCCTCAATGAGTTGCTGAAAGACACCTTCTTTATATTTTAAAGTTCCTTTAAAAAGCATATGTTCCAAAAGATGTGTTCCCCCAAAAAGTCCCTTGGGTTCATTTCGTGAGCCTACATCAAAAAAAGTATAGTAAGAAAAAATAGGGAGACGATGATTCTCCACTATTAAAACCTTTAATCCATTATTCAAAACAAATTTTTTAACTGCTAATTCAAAATGACCTCCTTCAAGTTTAGGTACAGAAGAAGTTTGAAAATTTTGAAAAGTACCTGATCGTTTTGTTTTAGAAATAGGATTATCAGCACATGATTGAAGATAAAAAAGCATGCCCAAAAAAATGGAGACCTTTATTTTTTTTAAAAACATCTCTTCAAACCTCAGGTAAAAACTCATAAGATTATCATTGTACTACTAAATGCATTATAATCTTAACCGGCAAAAACATTCTTGAAAATCATGAAAAAAAATAAAATAACTATTTTAGGCTCAGGAACAAGTACAGGGATACCGATGCTTGGATGTCACTGTCTTGTTTGTCGTTCAAAAAATCCAAAAGACAAAAGATATCGGACCAGCTTTCTTCTTGAAACCTCAAAAGGAAAAAAAATCCTTGTTGATACAACTCCTGATCTTCGCTCACAACTTCTAGAAGCGAAAATTGATCATCTCGATACCGTTATCATTACCCACGAACATGCTGATCATCTCCACGGCATTGATGATTTACGCCCCTTTTGTTTTACCCCCATTAGACGGACTATAACCATCCATAGCTCTAAAATTTGTTCTCAAATTATGAGCGAACGTTATCCATATATTTTTAACTGGGAAAAATTTTATAACGAAAAAAAACCGATTATTGGAGGAGGCATTCCTCGCCTTGAACTAGCGCCCATTGATTTAAAAAAAAACAATATCGTCAAAAAACGCATAGAGGGCGAAGATTTTTATTTTTTTCATCTCCCCCACGGTTATGGCCACACTATGGGATTTCTTCATAAAAAATTTGCTTACGTTGTTGACTGCCATAGCATTCCAGATTTTGTTCTCAAATTTCTTAAAAAAAGAAAAATTGATCTCCTTATTATCGATTGCGTTCAAGAAGAAAAACACGAAAGCCATCTCTATATCGAGTCCTGCTTTTTTTACATCAAAGAAATTGCCCCTAAACGAGCAGGCCTTATTCATATGAATCATTTTCTCACTCATGATGAGCTTCGAATTATTTGCAAAAAACATTTTGGTAAAACCGTCGGACCACTCTTTGACCGACAAAAGCTCATTTACTAGTTTTACTTTCTTAAAAAATAAAAGAGAGTTATGCTTTGAGTATGGTTCAAAAAATTATCATCGCTTTATGCTTAGTCTTCTCTCTCGCCTCCACAGGTGTTTTCGTCTACAGTCAGGTTGTTTTCAAAAAGCCAATTCCTAATGATGAAAAAGAATTTGCCGCCATGAAAGTTGAGAACAAAAAAAAACTAACGCCCATTGAAGGTTACAAAATCAAAAAAATCATGATTAATTTTGAGCAAGAAACAGGCAAAGAAAAAATGCGCTATCTCAATTTAGAGGCCCTTCTTGTTCCCTTTAAGGAAGATGGTGCTGCGATTTTAGAAGATAACCAAGCCATTGTTTATGACACGTTTATGACTGTAGCGAGTAAGATGAATCCTACAGAACTCAATACAATTTCAGGTAAGATCATATTAGAAAATCGCTTAAGAAAAACGATAAACGAACGACTTCATGACGAAATCGTTCGTGAAATTTTCTTTCAACATTTTATGATTCAATAAAGAAATCTAGTCTTCTTCTTCTTCAATCCAATCCGCTCTGTCTTCATCATCAGGAAGAGCTTTCATATACTCATCAACTTGTTGTTTCGTAATCTTGCCTTCAGCAACAAGCTTATCTCTCAAACGGACGTCGTTCATTTTTTCTTTTAAGGCCTTCGAAAGTCTCATTCATAACCTCTTTAGATCAAAATACTTATGCTTCGGACCCTATCACAAGGAAAGACTAATGCCAATACTTCTGATCACTATCCTCGCCCTTAATAAGATGAAGCTTCCCTTTTTTTGGACTCTTTAATTTTTTACTCATCAAAGAGAAAGAAATTCCTTTGATCTTCATTTGCCAAAACTTCATAAAAAGATACCCCGCAAGCATTCCTCCCATATGGCCCCAAGCAAGGGCCGCTCCTGGGCTGAAAATGCCAAGATAAAGCTGCATTCCAAGAAGAATGAGGCAAAACCACTTGGCCTTCAAAGGAAAAATCATCATGAAAGAAAAATAGCGCTCTGGGTAAAGCATCGCATAAATCACAAGCATCGCGTTACAAACTCCTGCGAGACCTGTCAAAGGATAAAGCGAAAGCGAAGGAAAAAAAAGGCCCACGAAAAGAAAAACGGCTCCCGATAAAAATGCCGCAAAAAAAGCAAGGCCTAAATATTTAACTTTCCCCCAAAGGGCCTCTAACTCGCTCCCTAAAAACCAAATTAAAAGGGAATCAAAAATAACTTCAAAAAGGCCTGTCCCCATAAAAGGGTAAGTCACTATACTGTAAATTCCTCCCTTAAAAAAAAGAGAAGAACTTAGGCCTAAAAAGGGGGCAAGATCGAGTCCTATCGTTACTTTTAAAACTGAAGAAAGAAGAAAAATAAAAACAGTCATCACAATAAAAATCTTACTGACGGGTAGTAAGCGAGGAGTATGAATTTGATAAGAGTTCATTATTGGGCCTCCAGAAGACGGACATCTTGAATAAATTTCTCTTGAACCTTACGAATCATAGCATCGTCTTCCATCTTTGAAAAAAAACCAAAATTTAATTTTTTAAGTCCCTTTTTATCTTCAAAACTATCAAGGCCCAAAAGAAAATGAAAAAAACGCGTGGCCTCTTCTTTGTGCACCTCCCTCATCTTTTCAATAAAAAAAGAAGAGGCCTTCCATTTTTCAAGAAGGACTTTATCAGATGAAGTAAAAAGATCGCGCTCCTGTGCCACTCCAGAAAATGAAAAAAAAGAAATAAAGAAATAAAAAAAAAGCTGATGCATTCGTAATTACGCTAAAGAAAGAAAAAGATTTTGGCCAGTTCTTTCTTAAGTGGTGGGAGCATCAATGGCACCAGTACAATCAGGATTTGTTGAATCTAGAGGGGGAGTCGTCGGTTGTACGGGAGGAATACAAAGCCCATTTTGACAATCCCCAAAAGTTGGAATCATAAAATGTCTAATTTCACAAGACATCACCCCATTGACCATTTTTTTAACTTTTAAAGGAGTGTCTATAGACTCTTTTGCACACCATTCTTTTGCCACACATTTTTGCCCAGGAGATTTACTGCAAAGGACTTGTTGGGTATCCGTATTGACATGCACCTGACAAGTTCCTGTCGATTGATTGCAACAAAGACTTGCGCATTCATAGTCAGAGCTACAAGTATCACCGATACTATGATTGCCTACTGTCGCAACATCTTCACTACACTGAGATACATAATTTTTTGACCAACAACGATTATTAAAACAGCACTGATCAGCACCACAACCATACGAGTTCGTGCAAGAGTTCATCGAAGTATAAATCACTTCATCACCGAAGGTATCTTTTTCGCTGGCACGAACAAGTTGTAATTTAACTTCAGAACTTGAGGCCACAATACTTTCAGTCCCCGTCGTTGGATCTTTTGAAATTAGTTCGATAAGTCCTGTGACATTACAAGCATTCACTGCTTCAGGAGCATAACCATTAGGATCAACTAAACGTGCGTTACAGCCGTCCATATAATCACTTTCACCACTACTTGTAAGATTTAAAAGAGTTCGTGTCGAAAAAGGATCGGCCGATCCAAAATACTGGATATTGGCCCGCAAAGGACGCTTAGTTGCCAGTGGGAAAAGAAAAGATTTGTATCCGCCCAAAGGATTACCGGCCTGTAAACTTTTTTGAAAAAGCCCAGTAGGAGTTCCTGCACCTGAAAGATCAGAAAAAATCGCCCCGCCCGAAAGCTCCCAAAGACTTTGTGATAAAGGCCTATAAGGGCCACGATAACGATAGCTAGTTCCTCCCAAAGTAATGGCCCTATCATAAACAAGAGTCCCTACACCAATCGCTGTTCCTAAAATGGCACCAACGTTTGTCTCATCAATGCCGTCAGGTAAACATTTCGTGAGAGCATTTGAAACAGTGGCCACATGGTTTGCATAAGTTGTGTTAGAAGAATCAAGCTGGGCCGTACTTGGATTTTTTGCAAGCCAATTGCCACCACTACTATAATAAAGTCCACTATCGACAACCTTTGCATAAGAATAAAGACAGCGCTCACCAGTAGCATCGCAGGCCGTATTATTTAAATTTCCTTGAAAGGTAGGATCATTTTCAAGTTTTAATCCACGACAATAAAGTCCAACGTTGCGTGGATCGCTCGTAGGAGTATCAGTGGCCGAATACGTATTGTAATCATAAAGATCATAAAGAAGACGCAAATTTTCAAATGGCCTTCCCTGCATACGAAGTATGACGACTTCCATATCGGTGGAAGGAGTAATCCCTGTCGCACGAGCAATTGTTGCAGGAACTGTAATAGACTCCAACTCTCTTCCAAATTTAAAACGAGCATAAATTAAACGATCAGAGAGTGAAGCGATATTAAGGCCAGAAAGATAAAGTGTTCCGGTGAAATTTTTAGGAAGACTTACTTTTGATTCATACGCCCCGGTTAAAGGATTTACAATATGGCGAATCTCTACACGAGCAGTTGTTAAATTTTTCGCTCCGCTAATCACATTGGTCGGAGTCTTTTCACCAGTATTGGCCGCAACAACTTTATTTCCAAGACGCATTGATCTTGCTTTCGAATTTTGGACGCAAGAAAAAGTGAGTCCAAAAAGAAGAACGAAACAAATGAAACGGGAAAAAAAAGTCATAGATTTCATCGGGACTCTCCCTTAAACTCTTCGGCTTCTCAAAAACAGACTTAAGAGAAACCTTACCCTAAGTTTAAGCCTATCTAGAATTCCATCCTAGGAGGAAAATTTGGCCATCGTCATTTTAACAACTTGCCCTTAAGAAACGGCCAAGTTCGAGTTTTTAAATGTCAATTTATAGGGGCATTATTAAGAACCAAGAACTAAACTAATTTGCGACTAAGTAAAACTTCATGCTTTAATTTCTCAAGGCCCACCATCATGGCCTTTAAGCGTTTAGAAGGAGTCGTGAGATCATTAACCTCACTGTCCTTAACAAAATCAATTTTAACAAGAAGATCAATGATATCGTTGGCCATTGTGGTATAAAAATGACGTTCAAGTCCACGAAGCATCGAAATTTTAAGATAAATTTTTGTAAAAGGTTTTTCGATAAAATCACAGGCCCCAATTCGTAAGGCCTCTTGAATATTTTCTTTCGTATCAACGCCCGATAAAACCAAACAGGCAGTCCCACGATTAATTTCTTTAAGCTTCGGGATTAATTCTAATCCTGACATTTCTGGCATGTTCAAATCAACAATGGCCACATCAATTTGATTTTTTTTTGCAATTGCAAGAGCAACAGAAGGAGAATTGGCCACATAAACATGCTGAAATAATTTTTTTGCTTCAGCTTCAACTATTGCCGTTATATCTTGTTCATCGTCAATAAGCAAAATTGAATTTTCATGAAGTTCAGACATTACTTCTCCCTCTTGTAAATCTATTCACTAAAGACTTTAACTCTCTCCAGATTTTTTTCAAGAGGGAAAATAAAAATGATTAAACCGAGCATTCTCTTTTTTTTCTTAACCCTTAATTTTTGAGTGGGTAACCTGCATTTTCGAAGGCCTTCACCAAATCTTTTTGGGCCTTCTCTAAAAATTCACTACTTAAATTTTTCTCGGGATCAATAAATGTGGCCTGCAAAGTCACACTCATTTGAATGTCATTTAAAACATAAGTGTCAAGTATTTTGCATGAACTCATTTCTTTGATGTTTACTTTTTTAAGAGCGGCCATAAGATCAGATACAGTTCCAGTCTTATTCATCACCACCGTCCAATCAAAAGTAGAGTCTTGAAATTTAGAAAGTGGTTTATACTTTATTTTATCTTTAATTGTTTGATTTTCAATATCCGTAAAATCAATCACCGCAATAGATATATTTCCTCTTATTTTTAATTTTTTAAGAAGAAGAGGATGAACGGAGGTAATCACACCTTTCATTTTTCCCATAATACGAATATTTAAAAACTCAATAGGATGAATTCCTGTCCATTCATCATTTAAAACCAGAGGGTTTTTAAATTTTGGATTTTTTTCAGAAAAGTCTGCAGGGATTTGAATGTTTTCCATGAGAGCTTCAACTGTATTTACTAAATCCATAAAGGGAGATTTTTCCTTATCATAAAAACCAACAATCAGTTGTGAATGATCTTTTGAAAATTCGTTTCCTTGCCCTTTGAGATAAACTCTCCCTAATTCAAAAAGCCTAAATTCATCAGAGTACTTCTGATTTAATTCTGCTTTTTCAAGGAAGGAAGGAATAAGACTTTGGCGCATGCGATTATGATCTTCAGAAAGCGCATTGATAATGACAAGGCCATCTTTTTCTTCCCACAACGCTTGCTTGTAAAGATTTTTTCCAATCATTGGATAGGTCATAATTTCAAAAGAACGTCCATGAAGAACTAAAAAATCACGTAGCTTCCTGTGAAGTTTTTGGGCCTCCGTTAAGCGAACAGGAAAAACATCGACCTTCGGCGACGATGGGGCAATATTATCAAAGCCCACCATACGGCCAATTTCTTCGTAGAGATCGGCCTGATACTCCACATCTTTCGTCGCCCGATAACTTGGAACCGTCACCAACAATTCTTGGCCCTTTTTTTCGACAGAAAAATCTAAATGAGAAAAAATACTGAGAATTTTTTCTTCACTCACTTCCTTTCCTAAAACTTTACAAATGCGCTCGACAGAAGTTGCAATTTTAAGAGGCGTTTTTTCTTGCCACTTTTCTCCACCATATTGAGGAGTGCCGACAACTTTTGCTTCAGGACAAGACTCAAGAACAAGTTCTAAGGTACGAAGAAGCGTCCTATAAAGTAAGGCCGTATCAAGAGATTTTTCGTAGCGCTGAGAAGAATCAGTACGAAGCCCTAAACGAGTTGAGGTTTTTCTCACTTCGGCCGCTTTCCAATTGGCCACTTCAATAAATATTTCCTTCGTACTTTCTTTGACTCCTGATTTAAGCCCCCCCATAATTCCAGCAAGGACAAGAGGCCCATTCACATCACAAATAACGGTATCATTAGCTAAAAGTTTTCGCTCCCCTTCATCTAATGTTTTAAAAGTCGTTTCCGCTTTCACTCTCTTGATAATAACTTCACTTCCAGAAATTTCATTTCTATCAAAAATATGAAGTGGCATTCCTAATTCAAGCATCACATAATTTGAAATATCAACGATGCTATTAATAGGACGAAGACCTACAGCTAAAAGCCGCTTTTTCATCCACTCTGGACTTTCTTTTACTGTCACATTTTTTACAGTGAGGCCATAATACCCTAAGCAAGCACAGTCACCATCAATTCGAACGCTCAAAGGCGCAGTCTCATTTGTAAAATGACTTTCAAGTTTCTTCTTCCAGTCTTCATTAAAAGGTTGCTTAAGAGGCTTTTCAAAAATAGCAGAGAATTCTCTCGACATTCCATAGTGCCCCCAAAGATCAGGCCTATGAGTTAAAGATTTATTATCAACATCTAAAAGAACATCACGACTTATTTTAAATTGCTCAAGCATCGTGATTCCAAGTTTTGTCTCTTCAGGAAAAACAAGAAGCCCGTGTGACTCCTTAGAAAAACCAAGTTCTGATTCAGAACAAAGCATCCCTTCAGAAACAATGCCACGAATTTTTTTTGGTTCTAAAACAAGGCCATCTGGAAAAGTTGTCCCTAAAGGCGCGTAAGGAACTTTAATTCCCACTTTAACATTTCCTGCCCCACACACGACACGTTTTTCTTCCGTGCCAGTGTTAAAGGTGACAAGATTTAATTTGTCTGCTTCTGGATGTTTTTCGATGCTCACAATTTGAACAACCCGAATTTTTTCAAGATGCTCGCCGGTACTGATCACATCTTCAACTTCAGCCGTTGCAAGAGTAAAGCGAGACCCAAGTTCTTTGGGAGTCATATTCGTTGGAAGTTCTACAAAATCTTTAATCCAATCAATTGATATTTTCATAAGTACACCTAAAAATAAATTTAATAAGCTTTAAACTGAGTAAGGAAACGTAGGTCTCCACCGTGAAGATGGCGAATATCATCAATGCCATATTTCATCATCACCAAACGATCAAGGCCAAGTCCGAAAGCAAAACCATTGTACTTCTCGGGATCAATTCCCCCCGAGCGAAGAACATTAGGATGAACCATGCCACAGGGAAGAAGTTCCACCCAGCCTACCTGCTTACAAACGGAACAGCCCTTGCCTCCACAGAGGAGACACTTGATATCAAGCTCAAATCCAGGCTCAACAAAAGGAAAAAAGCCAGGACGAAGGCGAACTTCAACTTCACGTTTAAAAATTTCTTTAAGAAGACTTTTCATAAAATAAATAAGATTCGCGACAGAAATATCCTCTCCAACCATCATCCCTTCGAGTTGGTGAAAAACCATTTCATGAGAAGCATCTGTTCTTTCACAACGAAAAACTTTTCCGGGCGCAATAAAACGAAAAGGAGGTTTTCTTTGCATCATCCCTCGCACCTGAATCGTGCTTGTATGTGTTCGAAGAAGATGGCGCTTCACCGCACCCTCTCCTTCACCATGAAACCAAAAAGTATCCTGCATATCGCGCGCAGGATGATCGGGCGGAATATTAAGGGCCTCAAAATTATGAAATTCATCTTCCACATGAGGGCCATCTAAAATTTCAAAACCCATCGAAAGAAAAACATCTTCAATTTCCTGCCGAATCAAAGTCACAGGGTGATGCCCGCCATGATAAATTCCTTTGGCCTTAAGTGAATCCCGAAAATGAATATCGATTTTATTTTCGGCCAACTTTTGATTCATTTTTTCAAGTTCAATTTCTTCCATCTTTTGATCGAGAGAAATTTGCATTTTATTTTTAAGCTCATTGGCCTTAGGCCCGACCACTTTTTTCTCTTCAGGAGTCATGTCCTTTAAACCGGCCATAATCTCAGAGATCGGACTTTTTTTCCCAAGATAATGTCCTTTTAAATTTAAAAGTTCAGCTTCTGTTTGGGCGTTCTTTAATTTGCTTTCAAATTCTGTAAAAATGGCGTCAAGTTTTGCCTGCATTTATGCCTCACTGTCATCACGAATATATATAAAGGATGCTATAAAAGGGCATTTTTACAGAATGAATAAGGAAAGGCAATTCAGTTCAGTGAATTATTAAAGAGAAAAGTCTTACGCTCGACCATTGGAAGTGAATGAAGCAAAGAATTAAAACTTCGATGACTCAAAGTTTCACCTTTTTTAGAATAATCGTAGAGAAATTCAAGCGCCGTTAATCTTTCTTCAACCGAAGCTTCCAAAAGAGAATACCTCTGGGGTCTTTGCAAAATGCCTAAAGAAAGCTCAATTCCTCGCTTTTTAGTATATTCTCTCACAAGAGGAATTTGCTTATAATTATCATTCATCACTAAAAAGTTAATGGCCAAAAAAGGTTTTTTTAATTCAGGAGAACTTTTATAAAAATCTAAAACAGCATCAATAGTAGAAAGGACACGATTAAGATCCCCTCCACATCTAATTTCTGAGTATTGTTTTGAATCTAAACTATCGAGACTAAAAACAAGAGTTGTAATATTGGTTGTCATTAAAAAATGTCGAATTTTATCCGTTAAATCAAAGTGGCCATTGGTTGTGATAAGCCAACGACAGCCTGGATTCACCTCATTCATCATGACACTCATTTTAAAAGTATCCTCTTGAATAAAAGGTTCGCCCGAAAAAAAGTCAATCACCTCAAGATGAGGAAGCACGTTTTTTTTAAGAAGGGCCCAATAATTTCTTGAAGTATAAAGCCCACTTTCTCGACTCCAAACATCGCACATGCGGCACTGAAGATTACACTTTCCATTAAAATTGGCCCCCAAACGAAGGACGGCCTTTGGAGTTAAACTAAGATCAACTTTATCTGAAAGAGAATTCACCACTGAACAGCGGTGACAAGAAAGATTTTCCATTTCCCATTTACACGTTTCAATTTTTCCTGTGAGAAATTCTTCGCGCCAGGCCTTTAATTTGGGGCCATTCCATATTTCTGCCAAAGAATTTTCTTTTAAACTTCCTACAATAAAATCTGTCCCTTTATGGCGACAAACACTCACTGATCCATCAGGCTCAAGATTAAGGCTTGTAAAAGGCATCAGACACATTTTTTCAGGTTCAATTTTATTCATGATCAAAAGCCTAGCATGAACTTTCTCAAAAAACCAAGGGGCCCAAGATGAGGCCCCTCGTAGGGATAGACCGGAGGTCTAAATTATATTTAAAGATTCTTAAACCAAATAGGTAGAATCTAAGTAACTCCGTCCAAACTCCCATGCATCGAAATGCTTATGATGTAATGGCGACCCGTAGGTCAACCTTCTCCCCTCATACGACGACAATTAACGTACCACAAATAAATTTAAGCTCCTTATGTTAGAAAGACTCAAATCATGATCAGGACAAGTAGCAGAACAATTTCCAAAACAATCAACAATTTAGTCATCAAAAACAATCAGGACAGTCGTACTCCTTAGGGAAACTTGCGGCACCCTAAACGGAAAATGCCACAGCTATGAACGAAAATCCAACTGATCTGTCGTCAACCCATAAAAAACCTCCCTTAAAGATCCTCCTCCCCCACAATTCGTTCGCCACGAACTGCGACCCGTCTCATAAGAACCAGCGCCCTTGCGCTAGCGGAAAGAAGTCCTTTTAACCACGCTTGGCAACCTCACAAACTCATGGGCCCATCAGCGGGCCTTTAGAGCGGGGCTTTGCTCCCAAGGTTTTTCAACTCTTGGTCACCTTTGTCCACGGGCTTTCAAACACCCTACCCAAAGAAAAAAAATGATCTTGTCTCGCAAGAGTTGCACGCATTGGCAAAACTACGAGCATTTTCTTAACTCTGTCGGGCACAGGAATCATCTTACAGGCAACTAAAGTTACGTGCAATGCATGCACAACTCTCAGGGAGTTAGCGCCTTTCAATAAAAAAAGATGTTTTGAATTAATAGATAATTAGTCGGTTCATGCCCAACTTAAATGGCGATTGAGAGAAATTTAAGGCGAAATTTTTGACTGCATTTTTTTATAAAATTCAATCAACTCTTCGACGTTCACTGTGGCCGTCCCCTTCTTCCCAACGACAACACCAGAAGCGCAGTTACCAATCCAAGCAGCTTCTTCTAAGCTGGCCCCGGCCATGAGCGCTGAGGCAATGACAGATATAGCAGTATCCCCAGCACCAGAGACATCAAACACTTCGGTAGGAACAGTTGGAATAATTTTTACCTGTTGAGATTTTTTTGTATCAACAATGGCCATCCCATCTGGGCCCATTGTTATGGCCAACATAGAAAGATTTAATCCATCAACCAAAATCTCGGCAATTTTTTCAACTTGAGTTTCTCTATAGCCTAAGCTTTGGCACATAATTTTGGCTTCAGCAAAATTGGGTTTTAAAAGTGTTACGCCTTTATAGTAACGTGGAGGCGTCGATCGACTCGGATCAACTAAAACCATCTTTCCTTCTTTACGAAACATCTGAATAAGTTTTGCTGTCAAACGTTCAGTTAAAGTTCCTTTGCCATAGTCTTCAATGATAAGTGCCTCATGAGCAAAGAGCGCCACTTCCATATTATTTAAAATTTTATTTTCTGTTTCTAAATCAATACTCCCAAGAGTTTCATAATCAATACGACAGATCTGCTGAACTTCAGTCAGAATTCTTTCTTTAAGAGTTGTATGCCTCTCTGGCATACGGACAAGGCCATCGATAGAAAGATTTTCTTCTTCCATGAGTTCAATGAAAAAATTCGCATTGATATCATCGCCTAAAACTCCACAGAGAGTAGAACGAATTCCAAGAGTCGTAAGGTTGTGAGAAATATTGGCGGCCAAACCAAGCTTGTGCCACTCCTTCGTCACTTCTAAAATGGGCACAGGCGCTTCCGGAGAAATACGCTTTACATTTCCATGAGTATATTTATCAATTCCCACATCGCCCACTACGGCAATAGGAGGAAGTGTTCTAAAACTTTCAACAACACTAAGAAAACGATCTTCGCTAATTAACTTTTGCATCTGAACTCCTGAACTCGCTCAAAGAGTATTTATGTTACCTAATTTCTAGCAATTTACCAACCTCATCAAGCACATCTTCGACTTCTAATTTTTCCATACACTCATAATAAGGGCAAGCTTCACCGAGGCAGCGTAAAATTTCACCACACACCACATCCGGAACCATGACGGACGTGCAAGATTTATCGCCCCTGTAAGGGCCCCAACGAAAAGACGATTGAGTTTTAATTGGGGAGTAAAGACCAAGAGTCTTAACTCCTAAAGTATTGGCCAAATGAGTTGGCCCAGTCGATGGGCCTATAAATAAAGTAGCGTATGATAAAACAGATAAAAAATTCCTAAGCCCCTTACGACTTCCGTCAAAAAAATAAATTCGCTCACGAAGATTAAGATACTCAGGAAGCTCAAGCTCACGACGAAGCACATTCAAATAATGTGCATCCGCTCCCGTATACGAAATAACATAGGTAAAACGCTCTGGATTTTTCTGCTCAAGCTTAAGTAAAAGACGAATATAATTTGCAATAGGCCAATTAAGCGTGTGGCCAGTCATCCCAGGATGAACAAAAATAAGTTCGCCGACGGGAATACGAAGTTCTTTAAGGCCTGCACAAAACTCTTCAAAAGCTTTACGACTTTCCTCCTCATTCAGTGCAAGGGAAGGAACAAAATGAGCTCGCTCAGAGTAATGATAAATAATTCCAAGGGGCGCAAGAAGATTTAAATTATATTCAACCTCATGCATTTCAACTAAAGAACGCTTCTGGCGCAATCCGTTATTTAAAAATAAAAAACTCTTCCAACGAGAAAGAAGTCCTCCCCTAAAAGGGGTTATTCGGAGCCACGCAATAAAGCTTGGAATAAAACTTCCTCCAACGTGAAAAAAATGGTCCGCTTTAAAATTGTGCATTTTTTTCCAAACGAAAAAAATTTTTCGAAAAAAAGAATGGGAGTGGTCAAAAACCCAAACCTCATCGATCAAAGGGTGCCCTTTAAAAAGATCGGCCGAACGTGGAGCGACAATAAAAGCAAGACGACTTTCAGGATATTTTTCCTTAATCATTTGGGCCATCGGTAACGTTAAAACCGTGTCGCCAATAGCGTCTGTTCTACTAATCACGATCCTCACAAATTTATCCCAACGGCTTTTGCTTTTTCAAAACAAATACGACGAATCTCTTCAATAACTTCTTTCTCAGAAAGTGAAGAGCTGTCTAAAAAAACGGCATCCGAAGCTTGCTTCAAAGGGGCAATTGCGCGATTCGTATCTTTTTCATCACGATCTTTAACATCCGCTAAAATCGTCGCAAAATGAACATCCTTTTGCCCTTGTAAAAGCAATTGATCAAAACGCCTTTTGGCCCGAATTTCAAGTTGGGCCGTTACAAAAATTTTACAAAAAGCATCTGGAAAAACGACAGTTCCAATGTCACGGCCCTCCATCACACAAACTTTCTTCTTTGCCAACTCCCTTTGAAAGGTTAAAAGAAAATCACGCACACTTTTTAGTTTTGAAATATTAGAGGCTAATGACGAAACATGGTGTTCTCTAATTTTTGCCGTAAAATCTTCGCCATTGACGCGAACTAAGACTTGCTCTGATTCCCCGTAATTAAATTTAACTTCCTCTAAAAATCGCCGAAGTTCTGGCCCTTCAACAAATTCAATTTTTAAGCGATCAAGAGCATAACCAAGAGCGCGAAACATTGCGCCTGTGTCTACATAAAGAAGAGAAAGATTTTTCGCTACTTCACGGGCCACTGTCGATTTTCCACTGCCAGAAGGCCCATCAATAGCGATCACTTGAGAGTGTGTCATAAACTTCCTAAGAATCTCATTGGGTTGAGACTAGAAAATAGCATGCGCCCAAGGTCTCTGGCAAAAGCAAAATTAGAAAATGGAAGAATTGATTTTCTTTGAAGGAATTTGCGCCATCACGTGTTTATTCTTTCGTCCTACATTTTTTTTAAAATCTAAGGCGACAATGCTCATCATTGACTTGTGGGTACGGACTGGACGCTCAAGATAAACATAAGTTTTTTGAAGAGATAAGTTCCCATCTCGCAGATTCGAAATAAAATTGCTGGTAAGCTTAGTGTAAGAATCATTCACCTTATTCATGTACTCATTTTCAAATCCCACCTGTCGGCCTTCATTTAAACGATTGAGCACACGAGTTGGGCCAAGATTATAGGCCACAGTGGCCAAGCGATAATTATTATGGAAACGGCCTAGTAACTTTTTAAGATAGATCGTTCCTAATTCAATATTGATATAAGGTTCTTTGATATAATGTTTGACATCATTATATGTAATGCCTTTTTTAAGAAGATTTTGAGTAATAAAATGTCCTGTTTCTGGAACAATTTGCATAAAACCAATCGCACGATTAGGACTCACGGACATATTATCAAAATGGCTTTCAGTCCACATCACGGCCAAAACCCAAAAAGGATCGACTTGATATTTCTGCGCTGTATCCATTACAAAAGGTAAATAATTACTAAGCCTTGGTTGAAGTTCTTCAGGAATCGTCGAAAGAATCATGCCCATAAATTCTTCTTTCTTAAACCGACGAATTGAAGAAATATCAATTTTTCCAAAACTTTTTTTAACTTTAGAAAAGCTATAGTAGTCACCAAGCTCGTAATCAAACTCGATCATCTCGTTGGGTTCAGAAAAAAGGGTAAGATAAAGAGTATTGGTTTTAACTTGCTCAGGTTTTTTTGAAGTTAAAAAAACATCATTGATTTGCCAAACAACAGAACCGATAAGGAAGAGTATTCCTAAAATTCTTAGTAAGCTTAAATCATACGGCCAGACTAAACGACAACTGCCTAGGCCCGTAATCAAGATTCTACGAAGTTGTTTCATAGGGGCGGTTTTAAAGGCTGTAGTCCTTGGAGTAAAGCTGGTTTTTTAGGAAAAAATGAAGCTTGGAATGTTTTTGGTAACTTGCCTCCTTTTTTGCATCGCACAAAGCTTGGCAATATTACCTTATTCGAGGATAATTTTAGTGTTTTTTATTTATTCGGCCCCAAACTAAGGCACTTTTATGAATCATAACCAACTTCGCAAAGAAAAATCCTCTTACCTTCTTCAGCACAAAGACAATCTCATTCACTGGTGGTCTTGGGGCCCTGAGGCCCTGCTTAAGGCCCGCGAAGAAAATAAACCTATCTTTTTATCTGTTGGTTACAGTAGCTGCCATTGGTGCCACGTCATGGCCCATGAGTCCTTCGATAATCCTCTCATTGCGAACTTTCTCAACGAAAATTTTATTAATATAAAAGTAGACCGCGAAGAATATCCAGACCTAGATGCTTATTATCAGCAGGCCTGCCAACTATTCACACGTTCAGGGGGTTGGCCATTATCGGCTTTTTTACTTCCCGATCTAAAACCCTTTTATGTTGGAACTTATTTTCCTGCAGAAACAAAAGGCCAAATGACAGGATTTTATCAAGTCATCACGGAACTTAAGCGAGTCTTCACTGATGAGCGTCCAAAGGCCGAAGAAAATGCAAATAAAATTACGGAGGCCATTAAAAAAGGTCTGATCCCTCGTGACCGCGTTGAGTATGCTGGACACTTTCCTCATCCTATGGCCATTTTGGAAGCTGTTAAACAGTATCAAGATAAAGATAATGGTGGTTATGGTGTTGAGCCAAAATTTCCAACCTTCTCCTTTTATGAATGGGCCTTAGAGCAAATGATGGAAGGAATGATCGATAAAGAGGCCGGAGAACATATTATCAAGTCTCTTGAGCGTATGCTTATGGGGGGGATTTATGATCATGCTCGCGGAGGGCTTCACCGCTACAGTACTGATAAAGAGTGGCTTATCCCTCACTTTGAAAAAATGCTTTATGATCAAGCAGGACTTCTAAAAGTTCTTGCAAAACTCTCCCTGATTTATCCTTCCCCTATGGTCTATGACAGTTTGGCCCAAACTATCAATTATCTTGATAAAGAAATGTTTTCTGATGAAGGCTACTTTTTTAGTGCCCAAGATGCTGACAGTGAAGGAATTGAAGGACTCTATTTTAGCTTTACTGAAGTGGAATTTGAAGATGCGCTCAATAGTGCTGATGATGAAAATGAAACTTTCGCCAAAAACATGGAGCGTATCAAAAAATGGTTCGGCATCACAAGTGAAGGAAACTTTGAACACAATCTGAACGTCATCTCCCTTAAAAGTGAATTCAAAGGAGATCTTTTTACTTCTGATAATTGGGAACTCGTTAGAAAAGTAAGAAATACTCTTTTAAACACAAGGCGCGAACGTACACCGCCTATGACCGATGCAAAAGGAATTGCTTCTTGGAATTTCATGATTCTTTCTGCCCTCGTTGATGTCATGCAATTTTGTCGCATTGATAGTATACGTATTGCGGCCCATAGAGTTTTTGACAAAGGCATGGAAAACATCAAAAAGAATTTTGTCATTGATGAAGAACATGGAAAATTTCGCTTTCGTCACACAACGACCAGAGAAGATTCTCTTCCTTATCTAGAAGATTATGTTTTCTTTGCAGAACTCATGCTTCGCTCTTATGAAATTTCGGCCCATCATACCTATAAAGAAAATTTTCTAAAAACTGTTGAATTTATCCAAGAAGAATTTTTCCAAGATCATAAACTATTCACCAGGGGGATTTCCACAAATGAGATGGAGCTTTATCCTAATCTTGAAATGAGTGCGATGGATGCAAGCTTTAAATCACCGGCCTCAACTTTCATAGGCCTTATCCGCCGTGGCTCTGTTCTCTTAAAAGATCTTGATCTTTTAGAAAAAGGACAAACACTTCGGACAGAAATGACTCATGAATGTTTAAAAAATCCTATTAGCTCTGGAGAAGGCCTCCGTGTTTTAAGTTATCCAGATGAAGTCATGCGCACTATAAAAATGCCAGCGAAATGGATTAAAGACACACGCTTTATGGCACTCATCCCTTATTTTCAAAGCCGTTTTGTTTTCGATTACCACCACGAAGAAAATGAAAGTTGGGAGATTTGCAATTTAAAAGCTTGTGAACTCACCGGCATGGGATTTGAGGAATTTAAAAAAACCCTTTTACCTCAAGGGGAAGAGAAATAGTTTTTCCCCTCTCATAAAAAAGGGTCAGACAAGAAGAGAAAATGCCAAAGACAAAATATTAAGACAAACGATTATCAGTTTGATGGCGAAGTCATAAAATAGCGACACATGCAGGAAGAAGTCGAGCAAGACTTGTCTTGAATCGCTCATCATTACTTTTTTAAAACGTGTTAATTTTACATTCCACAATTGAGCTCAATGCAGAAAAAAATCTTTTTTTTATAGAGTAATTACTTCCACATAGATCATCAAAATTTACTAAGCAATAAATCTCACAAGCAGTCTTATAAAAAAACAATCTATTTTAAGCTCATCAAAAAATTTAAGAAACTCACGCCCTCAATTAAATGTGAATTTTTTTTTAATAAAGGAGTCATAGATGAAATCATTGTTTTTCGGATGTTTATTTGGAGCGCTAACGACTGTGGGTAATTCTTCAGCAATGGCGTCAGATCTTAATTTTTCATATCAAGGCGAATTTAGTTCTTATGCTGATTTTCTTAAGAATGAAGTAAACGTAGCAAGTCAGTTATTAAAAAAATATCTTGCTTCAAACCTAGGATGTTCAAATATTCAAGTTCGTTTAACAGATGTTAATGAGCCTGGGATTTTTTCATCTGGATCATTCACTTTAGATTTAAGCGCAAGTTGTCGAAATGAAATTTCGGATTTTGATTTTAGCTTTTCGCCACCAACAAGCTGGGAAGACTATGCTGAGCTTAATATCCGCTACTCGAACAATTATTCTAGCTTTAATAAGAATTATAAATGGAATATCGGCGGAAAAGTTTACGAAGACAGAGACCTTTAATTGAACTTTTTTAGACAATACCTAGACTAGGTACACTTATAACTACAAGGAGAATTTATGAAATTATTAGTTGCTTTATCTGTTATGATTTTTTCAAGTCTCTCAATCGCTACAACTTATCGTTGTGTTGATGCTGAGGGAAATGGAGCCGATTTAACAGTATCAAAAAAACAAAAGACTATTTTATGGAATGAGGAAAAGACGAGCCTTGATTCTTCTGGTTCTTTTTTAAGAATTGAAGATGATCCTTATTCTCAATTCAAAGGTCACAGAATCTATTTTCTTTCTGACTTCGTAAGGACACTTGATTCTCATTATGAATTAGCACTATCACCTAAATCAGGAAAAGACGTTAAAGTAAGCGTTTATCTTGAACACGATGATCGCGAAGAAGAAATTATATCGTATAATTGTACACAAAAATAATGATATTCCAATGAAGGCCAAGACTCTTGGCCTTCATCTTTTTTAAAGACAAACGATTTCAAGCATTCGAGGGCCAAAAGTAGCGGCCACTATCTCTCCAAAAAAATCCACCTGCAAAGTCTCACGAAATTTTTTATCCGTGCGACTGCTTCCTGGGACAGCTTTTTTAAATCCAAGCAATTTACAAACACCATCTTCTGAGCTTGGATAAGTTGAATTTTTACTGCTTGCTGAAAAAGAACGACCTGTTAAATCATCAACGAGATCATTTGCTGTAATTACATTTAACTGTTTTACTGAATTTTCAATTATACGATTAAGGCAGACAATTTCTGTTAAGCGAAACTCCTGATCGCCCCCTAAAACTTGCCCTCGAAAATCAATTTGTATTGTATTGGCCCGAATAAAATCAGTACGACTACTGCCTTCAACTGCTTTTTCAAATCCAAGAACACGACAAACTCCATTTTCAGAGCTTTGAAATACGGCGCTAGGGACAGAGGCAGAAAAAAATCTATTTGAGCCTGGGTATTTTGGATTATGAATTATCTCTATTCCACTTGTTTTTTTCGGCAATTTTTTAATACTAAGACACAAAACTAGTTTTTGTACAAAATAATCACTGAGTTGTTTTGAAATAAAATAATCAGATGAAGCGCCATCATTTTTTTCGATACCAGCAAGACTCGCATACTCATGATGAATGAGCTTGTATTGATCTGATTCGGAAGAATTTTCAAAGCGAGCAATATTGCAAAGAATGTGTTTTTTTAAATCTTTCCTCGAATGAAAACTTCGACAGGTCTTTGGAAATCCACTCACACTAACCCTTAATTCATCATCCCACTCACTATCTTTTTCAATAAATCCAACAATCACTGCGTGTGGTTGCAGAACAGACTTCATGGCCGATGCATATTTATCGTATGTCATTTCAGGTGGAAAAAGAATGTCCTGCCCGCCTGCATTTTCTATCCACCGTAATATCTCAGATCTTATCTCGTCAACTTGGATCTCAGTTGCATCCCCTCCCCCACCAGAATCCCCACCTAGAACTGCTGCACTTGCATTTGTGTCGGTTGAATTATTCAAAATAAATACAGAAAAAATTAAAAGACACAATGAAAATAACAAATTAGGGAAATTCATAATAACCTTCCTCCTTACTGAGAAGATCACATAGCACAACAATGCGTTTTCTTGGAAAAAAAATTAAAATCAAGAAAAAATAAAAGGATATTTTTAAGACGACTCTAAAACTGAAGAAAACTCATTAATGATCTAGAAAACAGATTATAGCTTGTGAAGTATTACAGATACTTGGGTTATCAAAATACTATACTGACAACTTTTATTAAGCTGCTCAATCTTTCAATGAGCAGCTTCTCTTATCAAAAAAAGCATTCGTATAAAAACTTAAAACTAATCTTTTTTGCTAATCTTTTTACAAGGAATTTTAGCATGCCATGTAGGGTCCATCTCCTCATCAACAGCATCAACTAGATATGGAGAAAGTGTTTCACTGTCATAAAGTTTAAAAACAATCCCCCCTCTGCCATAAAAATCAATTGATTTTTTTGTCTTATCAACTCGTGTCGCTTGAAAATTATCATAAGAAAGTCTTTCATTGTGATCATCCCAAAATTCAGTGTTAACCATGCCTTCTTTAACACTAACATAAGTGGTGTGATCACCTTTTATACATTTATAATCATAAGCAGCTTTTGCAAAAACACTAAGTGAATTCAAAACTAGAAACGAGATAAATAATTTTTTCATAAACTCTCCAAAGTTATATTTTTTGATTCAAGTAAAAACCAAGAATCTATTCACTGTATATTTGAGTGGGAACAATGAGTAAATTTATTTTGATAAACTAGTATTTTTTCTATAGCAATTAACGCTTATGCATTTAAACTTATAAAAAAAATTTCCCAGCGAAATTCATTCGCTGGAAAAAGTTATTCTTACTTGTAGGAGAAGTTAGTTTCACTATCCGTTACGGAACAAGCGCATCGACAATCATAAAATAGCCTGTTGATTTATTTGTTTTTACTCCAGAAACTTCCATCACCACACGATGAACTTGATCTGGATTAAGTCCTTTTGCTAAAAGTATTTTATTACTTACAGGAGAATACTTCTCACTATAAAGATCCACATCAAAAGGTTTATTTCCATCGATACTTACTTTCATTATCCCTCTATTGGGCCCAGTCCTTGTGAGAAGTTGAATTTGTGATCCTTTGATATTAGCAATGACTCGACTTCCAACCGTTTTACAAATAAGACTTTTACCCCCTGAATAAAATGAAACATCTTCAGTGTCAAAACCATGACCACTTCTTAAAACAAGTTCAGACTCTCCTTCGACTTCCGTAAGTTGATTGCCAATAATAGCATCAATAACTACAAATTTATTTCCTTGACTAACATCATAGGGAGCAACTTCTACAACTACTTTATGCTCACCTACTGGCAAATTTTGTCTTACAAGAAAAACTGTCGAAGCTGAATAATTTTCACTATGAAGATCAACAAGGACAGGAGGAAGATTATCAATGGTCACTTTTGCCGTGCCTCTATTGGGACCAGTTTTAGCATACAAAGAAACTTTAGTTCCAAAAACTTGAGTTTCAAGAGGCTGCCCAGAAGACTTTGAATTAAGGACTTGCCCCGCAGAATAATAACTCTCACTATAAGCTGAATACCATGCCTCAGAATGTTTCGCTAAAAGACTTTCGGCCTCAACCCAAGCTCTCCCTATTTTTTCTGGTGCTTTTTTTGAAAGAAGCATCATTGTTTTTTGAGTCGAATTTAAAGAAAAATAACGAGAAGAACCAAGAGGAATTTCTTTGCCTTGAAAAATTCGATACAACGACATTTCTTCTGGCAACTGTAGTTCAAAAGAAGAAGGAGCATCATTTAAAGTATAGAGCCCTAATTTCAAAGCCGTCTCAATCACCTGTACGCTTCCCTGAGGAATATAAACATTAGCGCCGGCAAGATTCGCTAGATGACGAATCAGTTCGACATTAAGTTGAGCTCCGGCGTAAACCATAAAATGGCCATCTCTTTTTTCATAAGAAACGGCAGGAAGATTATTGTCTTTATATTTTGCTAAAACAACTGCCTCAGGATTTGTCACTGATAAGCGTGGCTCAAATTCTGGGGAGTAACCAATCTCAGTATTTGAATCCACCGTTTTTGCTTTTAAAGGGCCTTTATCGGCTTTAAAACTAAATCCTGTGACTTGATAAGGGCCATTTTTAATATCATCCGATTTCGTGCCATCAAAACTCACAAGCCCAACACCAGAATGAACAACAATCACGCGTCCATCATTTTTATAATCTCGAAGAGCAGTTTCAAATGAACGATTTCGTTTAATATAATTTGTAAGAACAATCATTCTCACTTGTTTAGGTAAACGATGATTCGTAATATCTGTTGATAAATAGTACCCAACATTAATGCCGCTTGCTTCAAAAAGATCATTTGAAGAACGAGGATAAATAATGGGCATCCCATTATATCGTGGGATAATATAGGAAAGACTATCATCGTCGTGAATAATGGCAACTTCAGGCGTAGGAGTTTTTAGGTCTTCTTCTTCTTTGTAGATTTGAGTTAGTTGTTTATAGGCACCCCAGAGATCAGAATTTCTTTCATCGTGGTGCCAGCCAGCTCCAAATAAATCGAGCCAATAAAAACCAGCACCGTGCTTTAGCATCGAAAGTCCATTGCGGATAAACATAGCGTAGACTAAGCCAAGATTTAAACCTTCTTCATATCCTGGAGCTCTTTTTTGAGCTTCTGACTGGCGAACATCTTCAGGTAAAAGATGTGTAAAAGTATCATCTTCATGTATAAAGAGTTTTTTTCTTGCTCTCATTGTATCAATCGCGCCATCAGGCTTCATTGTTCCCCCTGTTCCTCCATTATGATAAAAACGAGGGGACATAATCATATCGATATTTTTACTTGCAAGAAGTGTTTCCATGGCACCATGGCCTGAATTGACGAGTCGCTCGTTGAGTCCAAAGCTGTAACCATAAAAAGCACCAATAAGTAAATTTGGTTGCCTGCTTCGAATACCAGCAGCAATTGAATCAATCGTCTCCGCGACGTTCTTGTGAAACATTTTATTAAAAGCAATTTCATTTTTTCTTGTCGAAAGATCACGAACTGAAGTTCCCACACTTGGGGCCAACATCTCTTTTGCTGAAGGAATTTCCTTGGGAGGATTTGGAGCTAGTTCAGGGAGGGTTTTAAATTTTTGCTCCATGAAACTTGAATAATCTGGAAAATCACTATAAAACCATTCAGACATGTAAGTAAGATGAACACCAATAATCCGACTTGCTAACCCTGCCGCTATAAAACCATCTTCAAGAGATTTTAATTTAGAACTAGATTCCTGAACAAAAGCTGGACTCAAAGTTTTAAAACCAAGATCCACTTTAGATTCATTTTCATCTTTGACAAATACAAGTTCCGTTTTGTAATTATGCTGTCCGAGACGAAGAATAATATAGGCGCTTGGGTTAATATTTAAAACTCTCTTAATCACTTTACCTATGTCTGCAGATGATGTTGTTATCGTAAAATTAATGGCAACAATTCTTCCTCCGGCCTTTGTGAAATCTCTCACTTCATCATCAAAAGGGCCTTCACAGTCAAAGCCAAAATACTTAAAAGTCTTTCCTCCACAGTTGTCTCCGGGAGGTTGATAACCTACATTTCCGTTAAGATACAGAGGCAATAACTGTTCACCATTAACAAGAATTCTTGGCTGATCACCTTTTGTATAGATAATTTTTGCTTTAGGAAAAGAAGAAGCTGCGGCCGCTATAGATAAGTTCAGGGCAAATATACAAAAAATAAAACTTAAAGATTGGAAAATTTTGGAATTCATTCAAAACTCCTTTAATATAATACTGCGCTTACCGATCGACAAAACTCAAAAGAAACTTGAACAAAAAAGTCATCTACTTTTAATTAGTTTATAATGATTTCACCTTTATCTAAATTAACTTATCGCATTTTATGATAAAGCCTTGAAATTATCTCAAAATTTCGATCTTTGATAATCAAAGTCTCACTCAACGGCGACTCAAAAAATGGGTACAAATAAATTTTATCGGACGAATCAGTTAATCAAATAATACTAAGGCCCACAGAGCTCTGTTCGAAGTTCATCAAGAGCTCCAACAAGGCCAGCTGTCGTATTTGCCCATATGGGTGTTGACGTGGCCGGACTTGTCCATGCTTGCGATCCAGTCGTTGCTGTTGTTTGCATCGGAAAGGTTTTAGCTTGTACCTTGCTTCCATAACCGGCCGGAAGAAATCTAATCCGAGGATTGCAAATACTTTGAGCAGACTCCACTTGCTTTAATAGTCGATTTAGTTCTTTAAGGTATTGGCGATAGTCATTCACCATTGGTGGATAACCGTTAACATAAGCCCCAAGCATGTCCTCAGGACTTTTTGAATTAGGCATTACAAAATAAATATCTTTTGACTTATGCTCTTGGCTATTTAAAAGATAAGCAAGTCCTGTAGCAAATGTTGCAAAACTTGATTTAGTCATGGCTAAAGGGCCCCCTTCAAAAAGAACATGAGATAAATTTGAATAACTACCGTTCGATTCAAAGCGCTCTTGTTCGTAAAAAGAAGTCCAAGCACGAATATCAGTTATTAATTTTGGAATTGTAAAACTTGCACTTGATGCCGACTGATAAGTTTGAAAAGCGCCATTAATTAAGCGGAGCACATCATTATCTAGCCCCGCTAAATCGCAACCTTCTTTTACGCAAGCACCTGACGCAGTTCTTGCCAGGGAAGGGATCATCGTCATCTCATTTCCCTGATCATATTGATAATATGGTTCGTGATAGGCGTTAATCATATCTTGATAAGCACCGTTATCTACGAGGACCTTAAATTTAAATTCAGGAATGTTATCTTTAAACATCAAACTGTCTACTGTTCTCGTGGGCGAAGTCGCTGTATAGGTAAACGCTGTTGTTGTTAATATCATTTCTTGAAGAAGTTTTTTTTCTCCCCGGTAACCAGGACCACTACCACTACGAAGGGCTAATTTATCAATAACTTTTCTAATGGCTTCACTTTGAAGATAATTTTTCTTATTTTCGTCACTGATATAGATACTATTAGGAACTTGCGACCTAGCATATGCTGTATATAGTGAGTCGCATGATTCTTTTACTGCCGTCGGAGTTCCAGTTAACGTCAGCGTTTGCCCCAACGTATCAACCACATTTTGTCCCCACTGCAAATTACTCGTACTAAGAAAACACTCATCTGGTCGCCCGTTCCAATAACGATAATACCCGTTAGACATTACTAAAAAATAATAGCCGCTCGTCATCTCCTGCATCTTTTCTATATCAGAATTTATACTTGTAGAGGTTGCTGTCGCATCAGCAATTTCTTCTATTATGGGGCCTAAATGCCAAAAAAGTTTAAAGCGCGACGGAAATTTTGGTGATCCAGAATTGGCCAATAATTTATTTCCTCCACTGACTCCTGAAGGGGCAATACCGTAGACATAGATTTTTTGTCCTGCATATTTATCAACCGTACTTTCTTTTAAAAGAATACTAAAACGATAATTTCCAGAAGCACCACATTTATCATCGATAGCTTGTTCACTCTCAATATTGGCGGTGTATGTTTCAGTCGCGGAAGTACCAACATTTGTCCCTCCATCGCCTGCTTTTTTACCTGCATAAAGATGAACTTTTATTGAACTTGCATTACCAGTAGCACAGGCCCAGCCGGTCAATCGATAATTTTGCGAGGTAGAAACTCGTTCAATTGTGGCCACCTTACCAATCACGTCGGCATGAGCGAATTGAAAAAATGCCGCAACGAAAAGAATCATAAAAGTTGCTGCTATCTTTTTTAATTGTTGAGCAAACATAAATCCCTCTCTTTTAACCTTTTTAACTAAACCATAAAAAGATTATAACTCAGCTATTTTCCCTAGCAAAACAGAGAGAACATATTTGCCCCAATTGCTTCTTTTCAATGGCTTAATGTCATTTATGTCTGCCCAAATTCTTGGGCGCTTTATATTCGTTTTATAATCGTTAATGCTAGGAATATAACTGACTTAAATTGTTATTTTGCGAAACTTTTGCCCTAACTTGTGAAGCGCTTATTTTTTGATAGGCTAAGAATAAATTTAAAAAAATGCTTAAAGGCCTATGCAACAAAAAATAAAAAAACTCAAAGAGTATTTACAAAATCATTACGGAGAAAAGACAGACCCATGGGGCCTTCATCCGAAACGAGTTTTGGAAAACTTTAAAAAGATCTGGCCGATTTATCACAACTATTTCGATGTGCGCATTCATGGAAAAATCAATGTCAAAAAAAGACCTTATATGGTTGTCTCTAATCACACAGGTCAAATTCCTATTGATGCCATCCTTATCACAACGGCCTTCGCCAGCGAACTACGATTTCCTCGCATTCTTCGTCCTTTAGTTGAGAGATTTCTTATTTCTCTTCCCTTTTTTGGACGTTGGTCAAATGAAACAGGTGCCGTTTTAGGAGATAGACATAATTGCCTTAATCTTTTAAAGCGTGGAGAATCAGTACTCGTTTTCCCTGAAGGCGTAAAAGGGATTTCAAAAAACACAAAAGATTTTTATAAACTTCAGCCCTTCACTCGAGGTTTTATAAGAATGGCCATTACTTCTGGAGTTGATATTCTTCCTGTGGCCGTGACAGGGGCCGAAGAATTTTACCCTTACGTTGTCCAGATGAAAAGACTTGCTAAATTTTTAAAACTTCCAGCACTTCCCCTCAGTCCTAACTTAATTCCCCTTCCCTCTCCTGTTGATATTTTCATTGGTAAAGCTTATTCGCTTCCGAAAAACTTAAGTCCCGATGCCCTCGATAAAGAACTTGATGAGCATATTTTAAAAATTGAAAAGCAAATTAAAATGTTGTTAGAGGAAGGATTAAAAAAACGCCGTACGATTGTAGCGAGATTAAAAAGATGAATACCATGAAGTCAGTTTTAATTATTGGAATACAAGGCGCTTTAGCAAAAATAACGACACAGGAGCTTGTTAAAAAATATCCTCGCCTAAAAATTCACGGAGTAGATTCAAGAGAAATCATCGACGCCCCAAAAGGAAAAAATTTTACTTACGAAAAAATAAAATACTCTCGAACTCATTTTGAAAAAATTTTTCGCGAACATGAATTTGATACTATTTTACATTTAGGACGTTTAGGCCACACGCTGATAAAAAGAAACAATCTCCCTAAAAATATTAATGTGAACCTCGTCAGTACAATAACGATTCTCGATCTTGCTCAAAAATACAGTTGCAAAAAAGTGGTTATTTTAAGTAGCTATCATGTCTACGGCGCCCACCCTGATAATCCGATGTTTCTTAAAGAAGATGCGCCACTGCGTGGTAGTTATAAATATGCTGAGCTTCGAGACGGTGTCGAAATGGATCACATGTGCACGAACTGGATGTGGAAAAATCAAAATGAAATTGAAACGATTGTTCTTAGGCCCTGCAATATCATTGGTCCAAAAATAAAAAATTCCATGACCCAGTATTTAACGACCCCCTATGCTCCTGTTCCTCTTGATTATAATCCTCTCATTCAATTCGTTCATGAACTAGACATGGCGAGTATCATTGTTAAAGCTGCCGAAAATTTTAAAACAGGTATTTATAATGTCGCCGATGATGATGTCATAACACTTTCTGATGCCGTTAAAATAATGGGAATAAAAAAAATGAAAGTTCCCATTTTTCTTATTGAACAGTTTGCCAAAATGATCACTCCCTTTTGGCCTTTTCCTCATTACCTTATTGATTATCTCAAATATCCTTCCACTCTCGATAATACTGAGCTTAAAAAAAACTTGGGGGAAAATTTTTTCACGTTTAATTCCAAAGAACGTATTGCCTCATTAGTAAAAAACAATAAGTAAAACGATCTTTCTTTATTTAAGGATTTTCTTTTTGCGTATTTTTTTTGTTAAATCGCCAATCAGTTTTAGCAAATAGACGTTGAACAGGAACATCTAGCGATGTTTTTCCATCAGCGTCTCGACACATCAAGCGAGAAGCAGCTGTTTTCTGAGCTACAGCAACACGGTCCCATGACTGATCTCTTTGATCTTGAGTAATCACTCCACTTGTCGCGATATCTTTAAAAAGTGAAAAAGAATGAGGCCTAGGGATTCGCGCTAGATTATTGGCCCTATCGACAGAGAATAAACCAAATTTTGGACAATAACCGTCGGCCCACTCCCAGTTATCTGAAACTGTCCAATAGATGAAACCTAAAACATTTATCCCTTCATTCATTGCTTCTTTGAGCGCAAGAAGATGTTCTACAATATAAGCGGGCCTTATAATATCCCCTGACTCGGAGACACCATTTTCAGTAATAATAAAAGGCAATTTATTTTTTGTTTTACGAGAGGTCAAATTCACATTGTATCTCTGATTCAATTTTACCAAAAGACCGTACAATCCATAAGGATCAATCGCGCGACCAGAATCACTATACTCGACTCCATCTTTAATCGCTAACCCCGTCGTCGTTACATATTCAGCTCCATAGTAATTAAGCCCAATATAATCAACTTGATCAATGATAAGATCCAAAAAGTGATAGTTCATCGAATTTCGACTGGCCATTGCACCTACCTCACTAAGAGTCGAAGTGGCCTTATGCCAGGCTACATTATGGGCAATTCCTACAGGAGTTTTAAGTCCCAAATCTTTATGAATATATTTAAAGAGAGCAGAATGCGCCTCAACCATTCGATCACAAGCTTTATAAAAATCTCCCTTATGAATTCCAGGAATTGAAATGGCCTCTGCTGGTTTAGGTGAAGAAAATCCTGGAGGCCAAATACCAACAACATAAACAAACATATTATAAACTGCTGGCTCGTTGAAAGTTATCCAATAAGAAACTCGTGAAGAAAAATGGTCGACAACATCTTTGGAAAATTTAACAAAACAATCACTATTATGTGCTGGCCACCCTCCTGCCTCAATAAACCACTTCGGAGGAGAATGATGAAAAAGTGTCATCATGATTTTCATATCTTTACTAAGAGCATAGTCTACCATTTCATCATAGCGTTTAAGTGCCTCAAGATTTTGTATCCCGCCAGATTTCCCGCATGAACTCAAATCAGGCTTATTCGGAACGAGACGTCCCCAATCAACCCCCATACGAAAGACTTGAACTCCAGTACTGGCCGCAAGATCAATTTCAGTTTTATAGTCAGTAAAAAATCTTAATCTTTCTTCTGGTATAGGCTGATTATAAAAGGCAGCAACCTTCCCGGCCTTTGCAAATTCAAGCCAACTATCATCGAGGCCTTCCTCAATATGGGCCGGCGCTGTCGCAATTCCAAAAAAGAAAGACTGTTTTGAAAAATCTGCAATTGTTGCGCTTTTAGAATCAGAATTTATTATTTGAGCATGCGTTGAAAAAGAGAGTAAGGAAATTAAAAACAAAAATGAAAGACAAATTTTTGAGTGAATAATTTGCATAAATCTCCCTGAATTTTAGCGTTTGTACAGGCGTGCTTACATGACGAGATTGTGCGTCTCAATAAAAAAGTTTCATTTTGAATCTTTTACCAAATCTTTTACAAATGAATGCCTCAACAATAAGGCACAAATAATTACGCTTTATTATTGAAATGAATGAGAAACACTTTCTAAAATACTAAATTTAAAGATTAATATATCCGCCGACGAAACCGCTCAAGTTTTATTCAAAACTTACCGACAAGGAACGTATAATGGAAGTTGTACGAACAACAAAGGACTAGGTATGCGGTTCATTTCGATTATAAGTCTCCTTTTTATTCTTGTGAATTTAACTTGTAGTGCTGCTTCTCCTAAAAAAACACAAAAAGCGCCAGTGAGTTCTAGCGAAGAACAAGTTCCAGCTTCTGGGACTGAAGAAGTCGCGCCTCCTGAACAAATAGCTCCTCAGCAGTCCGCATTGCCCGGAGCATCTGATGCGGCCAATAGCTGTCGATTTAGTTCTCCCATATCAGAAGGTGCGCCTTTTAAAGGGGGCAACAGTTCAAGTTATGATGGGACATATCTTTTTACAGAATGCCAAAAAATGGCCAAATCAAAATGGGAAGATGTCACTGCTAATGCAAAAGACGAAAATAATCTTCGTCGACAATTTGAAGCCACACCTGGCGGTGATTACATCGCTTTTATCAACGCAAAAAATAAACTCGCTAGAAGATTCAACGGAGAAATTAGCCAACTCAATAATCGAGGAAGTGTGTCATCAGGACCTGCAAAAGTTTGTGAAGAAAGGGCTTTGGGGGCCAAAGATCAATTAGAAAGGGCCGTTTCTGACATCAACGAAGTTCGAAGTAACCTCATCAAATGCCTCGCCCTTGCGACGATGACAACTGAAGTTGATTTTAAAGATACAGATCATACAAGTAAAAATGAGACGGCCAGTGCCGATGGAAAATTAAAATGCGTCACTGATGGGGCCGAGACTCAAGACTACCCTGCTTGCAAGCATTTCGTTTACCTCTACACAGGTTTTCTCGTAGGACAAAAAGGCCTAGAAACCGTTCAAACTGTAAACTACAGTTCCAACAATTTAGAGCGCCAAGAAGATCTCATGAGGACAGCAACGGGGACAATTAAAAAAACAATGCAAATGCAACGAGACTCACTTGAAGATCAAAAGAAAATGGCCGATACAAATACGGCCTTTCATGGCGCAAAGGGCGCGAGTCTTTTTGCGGCCTATAAAAGGATTCCTGATCAAGGTGACTTTAAGGCAAAATGCAAAAGTATTATCAATGAGGCCATGATCACAAAAATTAATAATGATGCCAAAAAGGCCCTTCTCGACCTTTATAAAAATGTTCAAATTGAAAATAACAATGGAATCAACTATAGCACAATGATCAGTCAACAAAACTTTGAATCAGAGGGCGAAGGACACCCCTGCGATGAAGTTTTAAATAGCGCTCACGTTTTCATGAATGGCAAAGCGAAACAAGTCATGATGGAAATGTTTATGCAGGCAGGAGTTGATACTTTGGCCAACTTTGGAAAGTCGATGATTCTTGATAAGCAAGTTGGAATGATGGATAGGGCCATTGGAGATATTAACGATTATACGGCCTCAATTACAATTCCTACTTTTGCGACAGCTTCTGCGACGGCAGATTACTGTGCTATGTATCCCAACGATGTAAGTTGCTCTGAGATTGTTAATAATCGTCGTTACGACTTAGGCGTCGGTGGAATAACTATCGGAGGAAGTGGGATGCAAAGTACAGGCAACCTTGCAAACGATGCGGCCAGTGGCTCAATCACAAGTTCAGGTGGAATAGGTTCTGGGCCAGGAGGCGTAGTAGGATCCACAGGAGTTCCTATAAGTGACACAGCAAGGGGATCAGGTTTCGTAGACACTGTTGCTGCGGCTTCAATGAAAGATGGGATGGGTGCAGGAAATCCTGGAGGCGGTGGCGGTGGCGGAGCAGGATCAGTTTCTCCCCCCAATAGCGGAGGAGGAGGCGGCGGTGAAGGCGGCGGTAGCTCTGGGCCAGCAGTTGGAGCGAAAGGAGCGGCCTATTTTGGAGGTGGAAATCACTCTTATTCTGGCGGTATCGGTAGTGGTGCAAAGAAAAAGCCAGGAGAGGCCAATCCCCTTGATGGACTATTTAAAAACCAAGGCCCAAAAACTGGTGGCGACGTCTTGGACTTCAGAGGTGTAGCGTCAATCAACGATAAAGAAAAAGATCTCTTTAAATTAATTTCGAATCGCTACGACACCGTGAGCAAATCAAAGAGGCTCATTGAATACGAAGTTGTTCCAAAAAAAGACTAAAAACTTAGATTATAAAGGCATTCTGACCCTAAATGTCAGAATGCCTCCTACTGACACAACTCATAAAACCACAAGTTATTGAATTAAAAATAATGACACTCCATTTAAAACTGGCATGAATATTGGATACTTCCTCTTTGAGTGTCTTTAAGGAGGATTTATGGAACACAAAACTTTTTTTCTCATGCTTCTTGAACTTGTCCCTATTGTTACTTTAGTTCTACTTTTATCCGCTTAACTCTTGATAGTCCGTTTTGAACTATTGCATAATCAAGGATGAGATAATTTAGTTCAAGGATGACAATGCAAAATCTCCAAAACCTTCTGCTTTCGGAAATTTCAACAGTAGAATCATACATAGACCGACTTTTCCATGCCCTCATCGATATGAGACAGATGGGACATTTACCTGAACTCAAAGATCTTTGCGTTCGTTTTGAGGCCGACCTCGGAAATCATTTCGAAACAAAACTTCTGCGCGACGGTTTTCTCAATGAAAAGTTCATGATGATCACACCGACTGAACTCCGCCAAAAAATAAGCTCGGCAATTCGTCTTACAACTTCTTTTGTTTCAATGGCATTTCACCCCAAAAAAACAGCAAGATTCACAGTTGAACTCATTAACATTCTTTATGATTTTTCCTATGAACTTCACTTTTTAACAGTCAAAAAAACAAACCTAGAAGTCCAATTTCCGCGCGGACATCTTCTTGATGTCACCCAAGGTACAGAAAGTAATTTAAAAATCTCTCGCTTTCATCTTCCTCTTGAAGTTATCGAAAAATTTAGCATGCAAAGAGGAAGTTTAAGTTCTATCGAATGGCAACGCGATCGCAAGTACGATCAGCTTTTACACCAAGGCCATGAGGCCATTTATCTTAAAAAATATAGTGAGGCCCTTGATCGTTTTTCAAAGGCCATGAACTACAAAGAGACCGCCGAGATTATTAATCTCATAGGCTGGTCTCACTCTCTTTTAGGACAAGTTGCTGAGGCAAAACAATGTTGTTTAAAGGCCATTGAAAAAGATCCAAGCTATGGCCCACCTTACAATGATCTTGGAACTTATCTTCTTGGTGAAGGTAAATTTGAAGAGGCCTTAAAATGGTTTCACCTCGCTAAAAAATCTCTCAATTACCAAAACAGAGAATTCCCTTATATCAATTCAGGCCGGGCCTACATGGCAAACCGTGAATATGAAAAGGCCTTAGAAGAATTCTCTGTCGCGCTTACTCTCGCTCCCTTTCACGAAGAATTGCACCAAACAATTGAGAAACTTAAAAAATCTATTGAGTCTGGAACTTTCTTGCGTGAAACTCATTTAAAGGCAGTAAAATACGATGACCTCCATCCGACGAATTGAAATTGAAAATTTTGTAAACACTCTCCTTAGTCCCTTTCTCTTTGATGATCAAAGTATTAATGGCCTTCAAATTGAAGGAACAGAGGAAATTAAACGTGTGGCGTTTGCTGTTTCTGCCACTCGTGATTCTATTTTTAAGGCCTGCGAGTTAGGGGCCGACACGCTCATCGTTCATCATGGCATTCTTTGGAAATATCAAGGGCCAAAAACAATTACAGGCCCTTTTCACAAACGAGTGGCACCTTTAATTCAAAATAATATGAATCTTCTTGCCTATCATTTGCCGCTTGATGCTCATCTTGAAATTGGTAATGCCGCTTGTGTAGCAAGACATCTCCCTCTTGAAAACTTAGTGCCCTTCGCTCCTTACAAAAAAGTTCCAATCGGAGTTAAGGGAATACTAAAAACACCGATGAAAGCGAATGAACTCAAAAAAATAATTAAAAATGCTCTCAACCATGAAGTCATCATGGCCTCGCCAACGAACGAGCGCCTTATTTCGTCCCTTGGAATTATCACAGGTGGTGCCAGCGGAAGCTGGACGGAAGCTGTCTCAGAAGGCGTCGATGCCTTTCTTACTGGGGAAATAAGCGAACATGCGTGGAATGATAGTCAGGAAGCTAATGTTACGATGTATGCGGCCGGCCACTACGCCACTGAACTTTTTGGGATTCAAGAACTCATGAAAAAAATTAAAGAGAATTTTTCCGTTGAAGTTTTCTTTATTGATTCAGAAAACCCCGTCTAAGGGCCTCTCCATTTATTAATACTTTTTACTAAAACGCCCACGATATTTTTTTCCATCCACCTCATAACAATTAAGCGTTGGTGGAGGGACATTTATATCTTTAAAGTTCACTACATTTTTCGAGAGATAGTTTAAATCTGGAGAAATAAAATGAAGCTCTCCATCCTGATAGATCGCCTTATCCACTCGAATTCGATAACTCCATCTCGAAATATCCCAATTAAAAATCCGCGTAGGCCCTAAAAAAAATCTCACATTGTGAAAAGACATCACAAATTTATCTTGAAAAAAAGGTTGAGGAATATCGAGATAAAAAACATCTTCAAAAACAAATTTCGTCGCCACTTTTTGCCTACTCACTTCACAGACAGTTCTCATTTTGGGCGTGTTTCTTACTTCAACACGAAGCTGTCCATCAGTGGTTCTACTAAAGCGAAAGTTAGCTTTTTTAAAAGCATTAAAAATACTCGTAATACTTTTAATGACTTTTTCACGTTCAAGATCATCACGCACATAGATAGGTAACTTTGCTCTTTCTTCCTCCATTTTATAAGATGTCCACTCTTTAAGCTTCTCTGCATTTTCATTAACCTGAAGTACGGCCAAAGCATCTAACTGATCTGAAGGATTATTCAAATCAAAACGCCAATCAACTTTTGCAAAAGGACGATAAATGGGTTCATCAAGAGAACTTTTTCCATCGGCCGCTCGACACATCGTTCGCAAAAAATCATTATTTTGAGCATAGACAACTCGATCCCACGCCTGATCACGTTCTTCTTTAGTAATTATTTTATGATGAACAATTTCTTTAAACAGTTTCACAGAATAAGGACGTTCATGTCTTGTCAGTCCACCACCACGATCGACTGAAAACATCCCAAATTTAGGGCAATACCCATCGGCCCATTCCCAGTTATCTGAAATCGTCCAATAAACATAGCCAATAACATTCACTCCCTCACGCATGGCCTGCTTGATTGCAAGAAGATGTTCAATCAAATAGGAAGGACGAATAATGTCACCCGATTCGGAAACTCCATTTTCAGTAATGATGACAGGAAGCTGAGTGCGAGAATTTCTATTTGTGAAAGCGACATTATAACGACTGTGAAATTGCTTAAGAAGCGCATACAGTCCATAAGGATCAACGGCACGGCCTGAATCACTGTATTCCACGCCCTCTTCAATTCCAATCCCCATCCCACGCATATATTCAGCGCCATAATAATTAAGGCCGATATAATCAATACTATCAGCGACAAGATCCATAAATAAATAATTGAGCATAATTCCACTGAACAAAACTCCACCAACATCAAGAGGTGAAAGGGCCTTATGCCAACCTACATTATGAGCAATGCCAACCATCGTCTTAAAGTTCACCGTGTCGTGAATATATTTATATAAAACGCGATGGGCCTGTGCCATTGTTTCATTGGCCACAACAAAAGCGCCTTTATAAACTCCTGGTACAAAAAACATTTCAACAGGATTTGTCACCGCTTTTCCAGGAGGCCACATCCCTGCTGCGTAGACAAGCATGTTGTAAACGGCCGGCTCATTAAAAGTCACCCAATAAGAAACTCTATCACCAAAATAATCGATGACATCTTTTGAAAACTTCACAAAACAATCACTCGCTTGAGGAGAAGGCCATCCTCCTGCATCCATAAACCATCGAGGTGGGGAATGATGAAACAAAGTCATCATGATTGCCATATCCTTACTCATAGCATAGTCAACAATCTCACCGTAATGTTTAAGGGCCTCAGTATTTTGAACACCACCTGTTGACGAACAAGTTGCAAAATCTGGTTTATTAGGGACGAGTCGCCCCCAATCAACGCCCATTCGAAAAACTTTTATTCCCGTACTCGCAGCAAGATCAATTTCTGTTTTATAATCCGTCCAAAACCGAAGGCGTTCTTCTGGAATTGCTTGATTATTAAAAGCGGCCACTTTTCCTTTACGAGCAAAATCAACCCAACCATCTTCTAGGCCTTCTTCTACATGCGCAGGTGCTGTCGCGAGGCCAAAGAAAAAATCGTCAGGAAAATCAGCAAGGATTATTTCATTAGGATTTTGTGATTCTTCTGCGTAAATTTTTTTCGCAAAACTCATCCCTAAAGCGAGTGTTAATCCGGCGACGACGATCAGCAACTTCTTCATAATATCTCCGTTCAAAGTCCTAAGGAGCTTTTTGAGTCATGGCCAAAAATGTTCCAATCGATTTTAAAAAAGTCATACGAGGAAAAGGATTAACAGCTCCGTTGGCCTGTTTCGAGGCAATAGGAAAAGACATCCCCCAATGATGAGTACCAACGGTTCCCATAAAATAACTTTTTAAAAGTGGCTGATAAGGAGAAAGTGTTTGAGTGAATTTTGGCCAATAACGAGAGCTATAGGCCGTCACTTGTGAATCATTAAACTCATTACCACTTAAACTCAGTAATGCGTAATAAGAACCACGCAAACTACTTATAAAATCGGCTGTGTTTAAACCGTAATAATCTAAATCAAACATCGAACTAACTTGATTGTTAGAAGAGGCATCAGGCATCGAGGCCACAAGACTATAAATTTTAAAACGAGAAGGAATCACATGATTTTTCCACCAGTCTAAACGCGCTTGTATCGTAATACTTTGAAGTCCGAGATAGGCTTCAGAGACAAATTTTTTGAAACGTAAAATATTTCCGTAATAATCAGTAGGATCGCGAAGATGCAATTGATTCCCGGCCAAGTTCCAAATTAAATGACCACTTGCTGCCAAATCAAGCATCGGCAATTGAAGCACAGTGCTTTCAATTCGGGCCCCCTCTGGTTGCTCAACACCCATACGAGGAGCAAGTTTTGCAAATTCAGTTATGGCCTGGGCCCATTTCGCATTGTTATTCATCCCCCACCCAGAAACAATGGCATCAGTAAGGCGAAGTTCGTTTCCAAGCCAATTAATTGTTTGAATGGCCTTCGAGTTCACAGTTTTTTCAAAGGAACTTACGGCATCATCAGCAACCTCTGAACCATAAAAAACGCCACCAAGTCCAATCACTCCCTGAACGCGTTTTATCCAAGGATAATTTTTTCTCTTTTCCCAAGCTTTAACGACCAGATCGAGAGCAACGGCCCCCCCTCGAGAATAGCCCATAATATAAATATTTTTTGTAAGACTCGATGGAAGAACTTCAAAAATTTGATTCAATCGAGGTAAATAAGTTTCAGTATTTGACTCGATTGTTCCTAATGTTTCAAGTGAGGCAACTCCAGGACGAAGTAAAATTACGTTGATAACAGGTTCACCATTAGCATCGTCAATACTTCCGAGGGAAACGGCCTGATCGAGGGAAACCTGTACAGACTTAAGTTCAATATTGCCACCTGAAAGATAATTTCCCTTCGCCTCTTCTGGGCCCATTCCAACAATATCACAACCTGCCGCAAGCGATTTTATTTTTGTTTTTTGATTGGAGAGAATCTGGTGATAACGAGCATAAAAACTTCCACGATCTAAAGCTTCTTCAAAAGGCCTATTTTCAATAAACTCTCCAAAAATACCAGGTACAATAACAATGGTCACAGGGCCTGATTTATCAAAAACAGAAATTGGATTTTCTATTTTTTGAAAAGATGTTTTTTTTCCATAATTGTAAATATCGGAAGGACGGTAGTGACTAAATTTTTTTCGTAATAAATCAAACCCCGCGTCTGCATCATTAGTATAATCTGATTCACTAGCAAGCTCGGGGGGTTGTAGAAAAATCGCTTGCTGAATTCGTTCATCAGGGTAATTTGTTTCTTTGAGATAGCTGTACATAACATTACGAAAAACTGTTTGTGAATTTTCCTCTGTTATGGCCAGAGCAAGTGAAAATTTCAGATCATTATTTTCAATTTGAGATTCACGACTTTGAGCGCTTGTAATGACTGCAAAAAAAATGCAGATAAAAAATCCAACAGCATAAACTTTCATCTTCTTGCGAAGAAAAGTGTCAAGCATACAAGCTCCTAAATAATCAGCTAACAGTTTAAATTTTATAGAAAGCGATGATACTATGACGCATAGTATTACAACCTAATAAAGTTGAAGTCAACCTTATTACAGCAGGCCGTGAACTCTTTTCTTACGAATAGGCCGATATCATTTTATTTTTTCGCGGACGCATCCGAAAATTTTACTTTTTTGGCCAAAGTCAAAATATCAATATAGGACGCATCACCAAAGAGACAACGAGCGGCCTTAAACCATTTGCTCCCATCCCAAAATTCAATAACCTGTGCTTGGCCTTGAAATTTTTCACAGATTTTAAAGCCTGGGGCCACTTTCGGATCAGCTAGGATTTCCGATTTTTTTAAGACAATAACTTGTTCAGTATCGGCCATACATTTCGCATTGGGTTTACAGCGACCGATTGAATAGATCTTTCGGAGAATACTATCGTAGCAATATGATTCAGTAACAACTTTTTCAATTTTTCCATCATTGAAACGAATCTTACCGTCGATACAACCGAAATCCTTTGCGGCGAATACTTTAAAAGACAAAAGAAAAAAAATAAAAAAAAGAGTAAATAGTGCCTTCAATTTGTTGCTCCTTAAAAATAAAAACTTAACGAATTTTTAAAATTTTTGCTAAATCTTCTTGATCAAATGGTTTACTTAAATATCCCATCACAATCTTTTTTAGTCTTGGTGTTAATACATCATCAATAAAACCACCAGTCATTAAATAATAAGAGGTCACGCCGATGGCCTTTAAATCATATATCTCTTCTAATAATTGGGCCCCATCCATTACTGGCATATGGTGATCAATAAACACATAAGAAAATTTTTGGGCCTTGATCATTTTAAGAGCAACATTTCCATTTTCTGCTTCAAAAACTTCGAGTCCAAACATTTCCAGGTAATTTCGTAAAACTTTTCTCATACCCTCTTCATCATCGACAACTAAGGCCATTCCTGAAACACTGACTTTTCTTTGAGTTGGGATAAGAAGTTTTTGAATAATTTCACTATGAGGAACGCTTAAACTTAAAGGAAGATTTAAGGTTACAGTCGTTCCCATTTTTTCCTGAGAATAGATATCAATACTTCCATTCATTAGCTCAATAAGAGAATGTGCAATAGAAAGCCCTAATCCTATACCTTTTCCTGGAGGTTTTGTTGTGAAGAAGGGATCAAAAACCCTCAGGCAATTTTCTTTTGAAATTCCACAACCATTATCTTCAATTTTTAGACATAAACTCCCACTTCCGAGGCTTGAAATTATTGTAATATGCCCATCCATTTTTCTTTCTGAATAACAAATAGCATCTCTCGAATTAGTTAAGATATTCATTATAATCTGCTGGATTTTTCCTTCGTTACCATGAACCAAGAAAAAGGGAGCTTCCAACTTATAATGAATCGTAATATCCATTTTACTAAAGATAGGTTGGCAAAGTCCTGCCGTATCTTCAATGACTTTATGAATATTAACTGGGCCGTAATTATCTTGATCTGATTTTGCGAAAGTTCGAAGGCCATTTACGATTGAGCTAATTCTATCTAAAGATTGTTTTCCATTCTCAAAATATCCTTTAAAAGTTTCATCGAGCCATCCTTTTTTTTCTAAAGTTCGGCGTAAAATATCAAAATATCCTTGCATGATAGCAAGAGGATTATTAATTTCATGAGCAACTCCGGCCACTAAGGTTCCCACAGAGGCCAAGCGGGCAGATTGAAATAGCTGATGTTGAATTTGATTTTTTTCCTTTTCAAGATTTTTAACCAGTGTCATATCGATGAGAACACCATCAATAACTTCTCCATCATTCGTTTGAACAATCCTGCCCCTTTCCTTAATATATTTAATTTTTTTATCATTGTTTATAATTCTATAATCTATTTCAAAAGTACCTCCATTTTTCATTTGCCTTTCATGTTCATTTTTAAAAAATGAAATATCCTCAGGATGCACCATTTTAATCAACTCATCTATTTCGTTTTGTTCACAACCAATGAGTCCTTTCATCGCATCACTTAAAAACAAAACGCTTTGTGATGAATCGGCCTTAGTTCTAAAAAGAACAATGTCAGATATATTTGCTGTTAAAGAACTTAGACGCTCATTTTTTTCGTGAAGATGACGCAATATTTTTTTTCTATCCCAATAATAAAAAATAAAAACAAAAAAGAGAATAATAAAAAAGACAAGTAGAGATCCAAAAGAGAAAAAGTGAAATTTATTTTCATGAAAAAAATCAACAGGATTACTATCTACAATTGAGTCAAGAGGGATTCGATCATGAGGGATTTTCCATTTATTGATTTCTTTTAAATCAAACGTAAAACTCGAGTTGTTTATTTTCTTTAGTGGAATATTCTCAATATCAGCACCAAGCAATATCTGTCCAATTAATTCCCCTGCTTGTTTCCCAAGGTCAAGTCCTTGAACGAGCTTTCCTCCAATTATTCCCTCTCCTAGATAAGGCCCCCAAAATGAATATTTGGGGGAATTTATTTTCTGTAGAGAGTGCAAAAAATCCTCATTCAGAAGGCCACTTAAAAAGATAAGACTACTATCATCATTTTTCGTCAGACCATCTTTAAAAAAAGATGCTTGGTCAGAAAAATAAGTGAACTCTATTCCGGCAAATTTGTCTTTATAACTTTCAATTTTACTTTTGAATTCATTTTTATTGTCACGAGATCCATAAATAAAAACATACCTTTTAATCTCAGGATGAAAAAGCTGTGCTTTCTCCATCATTTGTAGGTACGGAATTTCATATTGAATTCCCGTAATTTTTTTATAATCTTCAAATCGCTCTTTTGTTTCATTCCCTAAACCAATAAAGAAGATAGGAAGCTCTCCCCAGATTTGTTTTCGATATTTTTTCAAAAAAGAAAGTGCAAAATCATCTACAGCAACAAGCAAATCCGGCCTTTGAATATATTTCGTTTTAAGACCGCGGGCAAAACTTTCTTCAAAACCTTGGTTATGATTATCGAATGAATTAATATTTTCAATTCTAAAGTGAATATTGTTTTTAGAATTTGAACTTATTTTTTCAGAGACTCCTTCTAGGACTTTATCTGAAAATTTTTGGCCTGCATGATAAGAATTAATAATAAGTACAAACTTATCAAAGGCCCATGATGACTGAATCCCGAGAGATAATACAAAAATTGTTAAAATTAATTTCATAAGAACTTACATCCCACTTAAAAAGATATTGTGGCTTTATTATAATCTATCTAACTGCGCAAAACTTGAAGAAAGTTTTTCCAGAGAAGATCACTTCACTCAATTATAAAAATAAAAAAATGGTTAAATTTTTATCAAAATAAGACGAAAGGAAAACACGTTTTACGACAAACATTTTTTATGAAAGGAGATTTTATGAGCGAAATTAAAAATTTGCGTGAGGCATTGGCCGTTATTGAAGAAGCTTCCCAAAAAGATAGTTCTGAATTAAAAAACATGTTAGCACATGAGTATGGTGGACTAAAAAAAGCTGTTTTTCTTTCAACACCAGAAAGTGCATGGAAAACGATCAAGCATGCCAAAGAAGTCGCGCTTGACTATTCCATCGATAAAGCAAAAGTAGTTGACCGATCTGTTCATGACCATCCTTGGTATTACATTGGTGGCGCAGCACTTATTTCATCCATTATTGGCTATCTTTTAGGTAGGAGTTCAAAATAAATGAATGCAATTTTTGAAAACATCATTGATTCAGTTTTGTGTGGGGTAAAAAGAAAATTTGTTCGACAAATCTGGAACATGATTAACGGCATGAGACGTTTTTTTGTTATTGCGGCCCTTTCAATTTTTAGTTTAATGATGATGACGTTAGGTTTTTTCGGGACGATGGCCTACGGTCTTTACAACTGGAGTACAAAGGGGGAATTACAATTTGATGCCCTTTTTAATTTCATGCTTGGCGATTTTATTTTCTTTTTCATTATACTCTGTCTACTTTTAAGTAAGAGAACATGGCTTAGAACATCTGGTCTTGCCAAACATTTCGAAACTCTATAAGTTCCTTGAGGGGGATTTCCCCCTTAAGGACTTTTTTAATGTTTAATACAAAATCTTTTCTTTCCCATGTTTTTCTTTTTGAAGCGCTCTCTGAAAAAGAATTAGAGGAACTGACTTTTTTTTGTTCACCCAAAAAAATACTTAAAGATGAGTTGCTCTTTTCGAAAGGGCAAATTGTTGATTCCTTTTATATCGTGGCCTATGGAAAAATTAAAATTTTTAGGCTCTCCCCTAACGGTGATGAAAATCTCATTCACATTCAAAGAGAAGGTGATCTCATTGCCGAAGCGGCCATTTTCGACGATGAACGCTATCCGGCGAATGCTCAGGCCCTTGAAGAAAGTTTGCTTGTAAAAATCTCTGCTGATCACTTTAAAAATATTTTAAAAACCAATCCCCATCTTTGTTTTAAAATTATGTCGGCCTATGCTAAACGCCTTCGTCTTTTCGCAAAAAAAATTCAAGACCTGTCTCTTAATGATATAAAAGGTCGTCTGGCCAACTTTCTTCTCACTGAAAGTGAGAAAAATATAGTCACACTTTCTATGTCAAAAAAAGACTTGGCCTCAAGTCTCGGTACAATTCCAGAAACTCTTTCACGAACGCTACTGTTTTTTAAAAAAAATAATCTGATTGAAGAAGTAGACGGCAAAATTATTATTAAAAAATCTCAAGAGCTCAAAGATTTTATTAATTAGTGACTCAGCGTTGTCTTGAGCTTTGTCCTGTCTAAAAAGTAGACAAATTGTGAACATTTTACATCTTCACAAGCAAGCTAACGCTAATTCATCATCGTGTGAATTATTGCATTGTATCTTGTGAACGATGTGCTATTTTCCGTTCATGCAAACACAACAAACAAACATATTTGAACATACAAACTACCGAACTTTTTTAGGCCTTTACGCCGAAGAAAAACGAAAGACAAGTCCTCAGTGGAGTTATGGCCTTTGGGCAAAAAAGCTCCAGCTTTCAGGGACTTCGGCCCTCACTATGGTTCTCAATGGACAGCGCAATGCAGGCGATGAGATGTGTGAAAAGTTCGCCACTTACTTTAAGTTTAACGAGCAAGAAAAAAACTATTTTTTTGACCTTGTTCGGCTTGAAAAAGTAAAAGACGACCCAAGACTTAAGGCCCTTTTAATGGAAAAAATGGCCAAGTCTCATCCTAGTGGGACCTTTAAAATTCTTGATGAGAAAAGCTTTCGTTTAATCGCAAACTGGTATTACTACGCGATTTTAGAAATGACAGATTTATCAAGTTTTCAAAATGATCCTGATTGGATTGTAGGAAAACTTAATTTTAAAATCACGGCCACTGAAGCCAAAAATGCAATTCGCGATCTTATTAAACTTGATCTTCTAAAAATCGACAGTGAAGGCAAACTTAAGAAATCGTCAGGCCATGTCGATACAAGTAACGATATCGCTAGTGAGGCCATCAAGCGTTTTCACGAACAGATGATTGGACATGCCAAAGAAGGCCTGCGAACAATTCCTGTGGAAAAAAGAGATTTTTCTGGAATCACCTTAGCATTGGGCGAGAAAGATTTACCTCGCGCTAAAGAATTAATTCGAAAATTTCAGGACGATTTTTATGCACTCTTAGCTAATAAAAATGAAGAAAAAAAAGAAACTGTTTACCAATTTAATATACAACTCTTCCCCTTAACAAAATAAGGTAAGAAAAAACACACGGAGAAAAAGATGAAAACGAAAAATGTAATTGTAGTAGCTGCACTTCTGATGACAACGGCTTCAATGGCCATGACAAAAAATCGCGTCGGCAACGGAGGCGATGGAAAGTATGTCGATAACCAACTCGTTTTGAGAGATTTCACTGAGTCGGCCGAAATCATTTTGGATAACAGAGAATTTTTAAAATCTATTCCAGACTTAGAATCTCTTTTAAAAGATATTGGAAGAGCTCATCCTAAATTTGCTCTTGCCATTGCCGAAGATTTATTAAGGGCCAATTTTTATATTTCTAGCAAAAAGCTTCGCCTTCTTGCTAACGAGGAAACAAGTTTAAGTCCTGAAAAAGCAGATGAGCAAATTGCTATTAGAAACGGTAATGATATTATTATTGCTAAATCTGAATTAGACAAAGTTGAGCAATCATATCTACTTCTTCATGAATCTATTCACGGGCTTCTTCAGGAGGAAGGCCCTTTTGAACATACAAGAACAAGAGCACTCGTCCGTTATATTAAACAAAATCGCCACACTCTCACAAAAGATAGCTTGACTGCGGTTCTTGAAAAAGTTGGCTATTATCGTTCTGAAAACCCTGACTCAAAAGAGATGAATGCAGACGTTCAGTCAGGACTTAAAATGATTATTTCTGGGGAGACTCCCGTAGAATCACGCTGCGCCCTCTTGTCTCTTTTAAAAATAAGGTACCCGTTTATGCTTTCCGTCGATCCCACAGATCTTGAAGGGGCCAGCTTTTTTGGCGACAATAACACTTGTAATGGACAAGATTCGTTTGAGTTATTTGACAAATTGTATCCTTCGCTTGGAAAATTTCGAAGCGAACCCTATGCAAATTTTTTAGAAACATATCAAGTCACTAATGGAGCTCCGATCACATGGAGAACACCGAAGTATTTGAAAGAAATTTATAAAGGTCATTGCAAAAAGTATGCTTCTCAAGAAGAAGAGCAGAGATTGAAAAAGAATTCTGATATTCTCTCTGAAGCACAGTCTTCATTGAGAGAAATTCAAAAAGGGCAAGGGGCCGCTCAAAATAAAGCAGAGGCCCTCTATGCAAACTTGATTGTAAAATATCAACCTTTTTCAAACTTAGGCCCTTTGGGTGGATACCTTCACTTTCGTAAACTAGCAAAGTACCAAGGGACATTAGCGCGATCATGGGTAACTTTTAAAGAGAATGTTGATTTTTGTTCAAAGCTTTAAGCATAATGATTCGAACTTTTCTTATGTGGCCCGCGGATAAAACTGCGGGCCTTTTTAAAGATTAAGTATTTATACCCGATAAATAATTAGCGAGCACAAACTAGGTTTTTAAATAGGAATGAGCTTAATCATTTGATTATACGCAAAATAAAAGCTAAACTTTTCTTCGCATTCAGATCAAAATCACTCGCCAGAAATGAGAATGCTAGGGGAAAAGCTTCTGTGAGGGATTTTTTTTTTGATTGACTCAAAAAAGTTATAAAGGGATTTATAATCAATGAATAGCTTCACCAAACTTTCTCTATTTGTATTTATCCTGATTTTTATTTCATCTATTCAGCTTTGCATCGCGCAATCTCCTGCGCCCAATAGTGCAGCTTTTCAGTGGCCAGAAGGAAAAAAAATGGCCCTCACGCTCAGTTTTGATGATGCCAGACTCTCACAAATTGATAGAGGCATTCCACTTCTTGACAAGTATGCCGTAAAAGGAACCTTTTATGTCTTATCTGAAAATGTAAGCGAAAGACTTAAGGGATGGAAAGAGGCCATCAAAAAGGGGCACGATATCGGAAATCACTCTTTTTCGCATCCGTGTAGCGCTAATTATGGCTGGCCAGTATTAAATCAACTAGAGCTTTTTACTCTTGAAAGAATGAGTAAGAATCTGGATTCAGCAAGCAGTAGTATAAAAACACTCCTTGGCGTAGATACTTTTTCATTTGCCTACCCTTGTGGTCTTACTTTTGTCGGGAAAGGGATTGAGACAAAAAGTTATGTCCCATTAATTGCTTCATCTTTTGAAACAGGTCGCCTTTGGATGAGCGAAGCAGCTAACAACCCCCAGTTTTGCGATATGGCCCAACTTGGAGGCATCGGCTTTGAAGGAAAGTCATTTGATGAGATAAAAGAGCTCATCGAATCTGCTAAAAGAGAAGGGAAATGGCTCATCCTTGTCGGACATGAAATTAATGGCCAAGAGCTTGCGACTCTTGAAATGATCTTAAAATATGCAACAGATCCGGCCAATGGTATCTGGATAGATCACGTCCGTGCTATAGCTTCTTATGTCCGAGAAAAAAGAGGGGAAGCGAGATTTGTAAAGTCTTCTTCAAACTCTTCTTCAAGTCTTTGATGTCTCCCCTCTAATTCCTCTACTTCTCAGCTATTTTTTAAGCAGAAGTAGAAATAATGTTGACATAAATCAAGTGCATTTACTTGCATTGCTGTTAGCTTAATAAGTGTAAAGAGCAATTGGAGGAATTTCATGAAAAGAATGATTATCAAAATTAATGAAGATTTATGCACTGGTTGTGGCGATTGTATTACAGATTGTGCTGAAGGTGCTCTTCAAATTGTTGGCGGTAAAGCAAAGCTTATTAAGAAAGATTATTGTGATGGACTTGGCGCCTGCCTCAAAGGATGCCCTACTGGTGCCCTAACCCTCATTGAAGAAGAAGCCCCTGCCTTTGATGAAGAGGCCGTAAAAACTCATCTCGCTCAAAAAACACTTAATCAGAGTCAAGATCACAATCATGGCCATCATCATAGTTCGGAAAATAGTTCTGGAGGGTGTCCAGGAAGTCGTATGATCCATCATCAAGAAAATGAAAAAAGCGCGAACTCAGAACTCACTCAATGGCCAGTTCAGCTTCACTTGGTAAATCCTTCTTCGCCCTTTTTTAATGACCGCGAATTAGTTGTGCTTTCAACTTGTGCACCAACTGCCTCGACTCAAATTCACTCACGCTTTATTCGTGGCCGATCTATCGTTGTGCTTTGTCCAAAACTAGATAATACAGAAAATTATGTCCAAAAATTAGCAGCTATTTTTGCTAATACAACAATACCTAAAGTTCTTCCTGTTATCATGGAGGTTCCTTGCTGCAAAGGACTTACTCACATAGTAATGGAAGCTATGCGCCTTTCAAAAAGAACAGATTTAGTGATTGAAGAACAGATCATTGGTCTCGATGGGACTTTTAAAAAAAGATAACTGCTCACCCTTTCGTCAGAATGCGTGTGAGCAGTTAGAATAAAAAAGAATGACTACTTAGGAGTTTTATCTAAAGTAATACCTTCTGATTCCATCTTTTTAATGATTTTCTCAGGGTCTTGTTTAAATTTTTCGATACAACCAGCACAACAAAAATAAACCCTCTTACCTTTGTAATCAGCGTAGACACTTTTATCAACAGCTTCACCAAGAATAGGACAATTGACTTGCATCTTTTTTTCAACGACTTTTGCTTCGGCCTTTTTTACTGTAGAAGCGGCGACCTTTGTTTCTGCAAAACTAGAAAATGAAAAACCAAGTAAAGTAGCAATAATTATAAATTTCATAAAACCTCCTTAAAGTGATGAGTTGGATCATCTCACCACTCATTACAAAAAACATCAATCTATTTTTGTTGAAAAATTTTCTCCAGCGTTTTTTGATTGAATGGTTTAGAAATAAATCCATCATAGAGATGAGGATTAATATTTTTGCCCTCATCAAAATCACCTGAAACAAGAATAAATTTGGAATGAGGCCATGAAATAATCTTTTTAGCTTCATGGATAAACTCATCACCATTCATCTGAGGCATCATGAGGTCCGTAACAATATAATGATAATTTTTCTTTTTAATTTTTTCGAGCCCATCTAATGCACTTGTTGCTTCTTCAACCTCAAACCCAATATCTTTTAGATAATTTGAAAGTATAAATCGTATGTCCTCCTCATCATCAACAAGAAGTATCCATTTGGGATTGCAAGAATCAATTGTCTTATTCATAGACCCCCTATTATTGGTGTCAACTTTTCAGTTATTCTTTTATGTTAAAACCTATCGGAAAATGAAGTACAAACTTTATTAGCTTTTGAATAAAATAATGCGTGATCAAGCTTTTAAAATGATCCATTGTGCCCTAGAATTTCTGAAGATTGACTGATTAGGGTTTATAAATGAAATTCTCAAAGACTTTGCTCTATGGACTCGTTCTTATAGCTTTTATTTTAAGTTTTCGTGCCTATTTTATTTTTTCAACAACAGAAGAGGAAAGAAATAAGGGGTTACTTGAAAGTTTTGTGATAACAAGAGAAGCTCCCTACGAATATGAAATTTATCGAGGTGGCTCGAGTTTTGTCAACTACTACAGTGATGATCGCTTTCCTCAATCCTCTTTGATTTTTGTTTTAGGTGATCTTTACTGTCGCGATGAGTTTAGTTATACGAAAGAAACCTACCCTTATCGACTTTTTAGAAAAATGAACCAAAATGGTTTAAGCGTAAAAATCTTTTCACTTTGTCCTGAAAATCTTTCAGGCAATAATATCTCTTTTTTCATTTCAAAATACCTTCCCGCTTTTTTACCACAGGAAAAAACCTACGCGCTTATGGCCATTGGACTTAATGATCATTTTGAAAATCTTTATCACTTGAAATTCCCCCCTCAAAACTTCCCCGCCCCTACGGAAATGTTCGTTTTAACGGCCAATCAAGCAGATGGAATACTTGAATATTTTAGGTGGGAGTTTTTGGCAGAAAAACCGACCTGGCCAAATGATGGAATCAACGGTGAACTTCTTGCTCAAGATTTTTTCAAGTTGGCCACAAAGTTTTTAGATTCTTACTCCACTGTGGAAAAAAAATTTTCCATAAATAAAACTGAAGTTATTTCAGAGATTTTAGCGTTTAAAGAAATGCCTGCACCTCTTCTTTATTATTGGAAACAAATAAGCACAGATTCTCAGAGCACGATTGATCAAATTTTTGAAAAGACTGTCTTCTTTACTTTTATGCTTGAAACGCAAAATTCACGCTATGATTTTTTTAAAACAATTTTTTTGAAGATGGCGCACAATGAAATGGATATGACAAAGGACATGAAAATTGCATTTGCGCATTATCTCCCCATCATTCCAGCAAAAGAAATGCAACTTTTTCTCAAAACACTCAAAGTAAATCATCAAAAGAATGATTCAAACGCGATCTTCAATCAACTTTTTAAGCTCACAGCGAAGTATGAGCAGACTAAAACAAAATCTCAAGCAATGTTTTTGACTCAATTAACTAAGTCTCTTGAACTTTTGAAAACTAAAAATATTTCCCCAATTCTTCTTACTTACCCAAGTGAATCCCCTCTTTTCCCGAATGACAGAATTAGGCAAGTTGCTAAAGATCAAAACATCCCCCTTATCGACATTGCTAAGCAATTAAGTTCAAAACAAATAAAAAAATCTCTTTTTTTTAGCTTAAGAAATTATCTCACACCACGAGGGCATGAAGAAGTTTCTCAAATCATCTTCGATTATTTTAAAAAAAATAACATCAAATGATTAAAGAATTTTTAAAAAAAATACTTACCCCTTGTGATGCTTCGGTTAAAGAACTAGGTCACCTTACAGAAATCATCGCTATAGAATCTCGTTATGAGCGGCAAAAAAAATTCTGGGAACCACACCTAAAAAATAGTCGAGATTTTATCTTAAAAGAGGCCACAAAAAGTCCCTTAAAAAAACGGATCAATATTCTCGGTGCCGGAATTCTCTTAGATATCCCCATTGATGAACTTGAAAAAAAATTTGAAGAAATCGTTCTTATTGATATTGTTTTTCTTCCCCAAATTAAATGGCGCTTTAAAAATCATCCTCAAATCAAGTTCATTCAAATGGATGTTAGTGGAGTTGTTGATTTAATTTACAAAGATAAATCAAGCTTACCAAAGCCCATTTTGCCACAGCTGCCTTTTGCCGACGTCACTGTTTCTGCAAATCTTTTATCGCAATTACCTCTTTTACCAATGGAGTATCTAAAAACGGAAGATCGCTCTTGGGGAAAATTAATTATTGAAAAACATCTTGAGCTTATTAAAAAGAGTTCTCCCCTTAGTCTTCTTCTTTGTGAAACAAACCAAATTTACTATGATCGTCAGGAGAAGGTGATAGAAAACAACGATATGCTTTTTGGTGTAGAACTTCCTCGGACAAAGAACGAATGGATCTGGAACATAGCTCCCTTAGGAGAGGCTTCACGAGACTATTCAATAAGGGGAACTGTTAAAGCAATTGTTTATGAGCAGTCAATAAAGTGTGCCCCTATTAAGTGTTAGAGAGACGTTCAGGATAATACTCTAGACACATTTAGTATAAACTTTACTTGTCCAGCTGATTCATTTTTTGCTACGATTGCCCCACACTTCTTGAAGGGAGTTTTTAGTGAACGCCTACATCATGTTTCTGCTTTTCTTTTTGGCCATCACTTCTTTCGTTGTTATTAGCCTTACTCTTAATGCTTTATTAGGACCCAAGAGTAAAATTAATGAACAAAGGCAAGAACCTTTTGAATGTGGGGCCGAAGTTATTCACAAAGAAAATGTTCGCCAAATTCCAATCCGCTACTATGCCATCGCGATTATGTTTATCCTTTTTGATCTTGAAGGAATTTTTCTTTATATGTGGGCCATCTCGGCCACTCCACTCACCAATTTTATGCTCATGGCATTTTCCATTTTTATGTTTTTTTTCATTTGGATTTTTGCTTATGTTTGGAAAGAAAAAATTCTTGATCTTTAATTTTGTAAGAGGCAATAATGAACAACCTTCCTGGGATGGAGTATTTAACGACACGAAAAGATGAATTTGTTGGCTGGGCCAGAAAATTCTCTCTTTTTCCTTACCCTTTTGTGACGGCCTGCTGTGGTATGGAATTTATGTCCGTAAGTTCGACTCTCTATGATACGGATCGCTTTGGTGCTGCTTTACCACGTTTCTCTCCGAGGCAGGCAGATTTACTTATGGTTGTAGGAACGATCTCACACAAACAAGCACCTATTATCAAAAAAGTTTACGATCAAATGTGTGACCCGAAATGGGTTATTGCTTTTGGTGCCTGTGCAACAAGTGGTGGTTTTTATCGAAATTACTCTGCCGTTCAAGGCGTTGATAAAATCATTCCTGTTGATATTTATATTCCAGGTTGTCCGCCGCGCCCTGAAATGGTGATTGATGCCATCATCAAACTTCAAGAAAAAATTGCAAAAAGTAAACACCCTATTGTCACGGAGAATTTCTAATGGACTTTGAACTTTTCAAAGCAATTAAAAAAGAACTTATAAATGAGGTCACCGAAAGTCGCCTGACTCATGGAATCCTTGAATTAAAAATGTCTGCTGAAAATTTTTTTGGTGTCGTCTCAAAGTTAAAAACAAGTTTTGATTTCAATCTCCTTTTAGATCTTACGGCCATTGATTATCTTAAACAAAAAGAGGAGCGCTTCGATGTTATCTACCACCTCTACTCAACACTTCACTTAGTGAGAGTTCGTCTAAAAATTTCACTTTCTGAAGAAAATGCAAAAATCACAACGCTGACAACTCTTTATGGTTCGGCCAATTTTATGGAACGCGAATGTCATGAAATGTACGGCATCGACTTTGTAGGTAATGACGATCTTCGCCCTATTCTTCTTTACAATGGCTTTGAAGGATATCCGTTAAGAAAAGATTATCCCATCGAAAAAGAGCAACCTTTAGTCCCTTATATCAAATAGGAGTTCGCAGTGAATTTTGAAAAAGTGAAGGCCATCATTCCTTCCATTACAAAAGGATCTACTGAGGATTCTGTTATTATTAATTTGGGCCCTTCTCATCCTGCCACTCACGGCACCATCCAAATTATTGCAGAACTCGAGGGAGAAACAATTAAACGCACAGATATTCACTGTGGTTATCTCCATAGAGGATTTGAAAAAGAAGCTGAGGCCCATACTTGGCATGGAGTGATTCCTTACACAGACCGCTTAAATTATTGCTCCGGGCTCATTAATAATTTTGCCTACGCTGATACAGTTGAAACACTCATTGGCCTACAAATCACTCCTCGTTGCCTTTATCTGCGCACGCTTTTATCAGAATATAGTCGCCTCGCTGATCACCTCACTTGCGTGGCGGCCATTTTGATGGAATTAGGAGCGATGACGGCCTTTTTATATCTCATCACCATTAGAGATTATATTTACGAACATCTTAACCACCTCACGGGGGCACGACTCACTTACTCTTACGTCCGAATTGGTGGTGTCGCCAATGATCTCCCTGAAGGCTGGCTTATACGCCTTGAAGAAATTCTTCAGTTTTACGAAAACTACGTCGAAAAAGTTCATAAATTAGTCGATAGAAATAGAATCTTTATAGATAGAACGAGAAATACTGGTGTTCTTTCAACAACAGACGCCCTTCATTGGGGCTTCACAGGCCCGATTCTTCGCTCGACTGGAGCTAAGCATGATCTTCGAAAAGACAATCCCTATTTAGCTTACGCTGATTTAGATTTTGAAGTTCCTACGGGAATTAAAGGCGATAATTACGATCGCTATTATGTGCGCATGAGGGAGATGGATGAATCTGTGCATATGATTCGCCAATGCGCTAAAAAACTTCCAAGTGGCCCAATAAATTTAGAAGGCCACAAGTACATGCTTCCTCCTAAAGAATTAGTCTATAAAGAAATTGAATCACTTATTAACCATTTTAAAATAATCATGGAAGGGCCTATCGTCCCTTCTGGAGATTGCTACCGCGCCCATGAAGGGGCCAATGGAGAACTTGGTTTTTACATCGTCAGTGATGGCTCAGGTGTCCCATATAAAATTCATGTCAGAGCACCTAGTTTTATTCACGTAGGCGGGGCGCATATAATGCTTCAGGGAGGACAACTGGCCGACGTTGTTCCAACTTTTGGTTCTCTTAATATGATTGGTGGGGAGTGTGACCGATGAATGCTCAAACTGGAAAAATTACTTATCCCCTAGAGCTCTTTGAAAAAATTAAAAAACGTTATCCTCCTGGGCAAGAAAGTGCACTTACTATTCCTTTTTTAAAAGAAATTCAAAACATCCGTGGTTATATTGCCAATGAGGATATTGATTTTTTAGCAAAATATCTAAGTATTCCTAAAAATCAAATTGAAGAAGATATTTCCTTTTATACTTTGTTAAGACGAACTCCCCAAGGAAAAAACCACATCCAAGTTTGTAGAAATATAAGTTGCTCAATGATGGGGGCCAATCATATTGTCAATCACCTTTGCGAACAGCTAGGAATCAAACCTGGAGAAACCTCAAGAGATGGAAAATTCACACTGAGTCTTGTGGAGTGTCTTGCTTTATGTGGCACAGCTCCTGTGATGCAAATTAATGATCAGTATTATGAAAACCTTACTCCAGAAAAGATAAGCGAAATTCTAGAGGGGCACTCATGCAACCAGAAATAAAAATTTTTCAAAATTTCCCTCTCAGTGAAACAAGTCACACTTTAGAAAATTATCAATTGCGTGAAGGTTACTATGCTTTAAAAAAAGCGGTAACCCAAATGAAGCAAGAAGAGATTACACAAGAGGTAAAAAAGGCCGTTGTTTGTGGGAGAGGAGGAGCAGGCTTTCCCATGGGAAGAAAATGGGAAACAATTAACCTCAAAGATAAAACAAATCCAATCTATCTGTGTGTCAACGCCGATGAAGGTGAGCCAGGAACTTTTAAAGATCGTTGGATTATTGAAAATAATCCTCATCAACTGATTGAAGGAATTATTTGTGCTTCCTTTGCTCTATCGGTTTCTCATGCTTTCATTTACATGAGAGGAGAATTTGATTTTCCAAGGCAACGTTTACAAAATGCGATTGAAGAAGCTTATCAAAAAAATTACTTAGGAAAAAATATTTTAGGAACCAGTTTTTGTCTAGACCTAGTCATCCACCCAGGTGCCGGTTCTTACGTCTGTGGTGAGGCCAGTGCCCTTTTAAACTCTATCGAAGGAAAAAAAGGGTATCCCCGAAACCGCCCCCCTCGACTTTCCGTTCGAGGTCTATTTGCTTGCCCTACTATTGTCAACAACGTTGAATCCCTTTCAAACGTTCCTTGGATTATCCTCAATGGTGGTGATGCTTTTAGAGCATTAGGTGTCGAAAAAAGTGGTGGGACAAGACTGTACTCAATTTCTGGTCACGTTGTTTCTCCAGGCGTTTATGAAAGACCTCAGGGATATTCTTTTGAAAAATTTATTTTTGAAGATTGTGGCGGCGTAAAAAATAACAAAAAACTGAAGGCCCTTATTCCTGGTGGGATTTCAACCCCAGTACTGCTTCCTGAGGAACTAAAAGATCTTACGATGGATTTTGAAAGTCTTGTGAAACGAGGAAGTCAACTTGGCTCAGGCGGCGTTATGGTCATCGCTGAAGGCACCTGTATGGTCACACTTTGTCAAATGGCCCTCCGTTTTTATCATCATGAATCGTGTGGACAATGCACTCCTTGCCGTGAAGGCTGTGGTTGGTTAGAAAAGATCGTCAATAGAATAATGAAAGGGGAAGGAACCCTTTCTGATTTAGGACAAATTGACAGGATCGGAAAATCAATGCTCGGAGGCACAACCATCTGCCCACTCGGTGAATCGGCGGGAATTGTGGCCATCACTTTTGTCAAAAAATTTCGCGAGGAATTTGAATACTTTATTACGCAAAAAAAATCTCTCTATAATGGGAACTTAGAATGCTAGAGATAACAATTAATGGAAAAAAATATCAAGTAGAAAAGAATCAAACGATTCTTCAAGCGGCACAAAAGTGTGGAGTTGATATTCCTCATTTTTGTTATCATCCCTGCCTATCCATTGCGGGCAATTGCCGCATTTGCCTTGTCAAAGTTGAGGGTTGGGGTGATCTCACGCTTTCCTGCCTTAATACTGTCGTAAACGATATGAAAATAGACACTGAATGTGAAGAAGTTCTTGAGGCAAGAAAATCTGTCATGCAATTTTTGACACTGAATCACCCCGTTGATTGTGGTGTTTGTGATAAATCAGGCGAATGCCTTTTACAAGATCACCACTTTTCTCACAATGGAGAAAAATCTCTCTCGGTAGAACCTAAAAACCACCAGACAAAATTTTATGAAGTCAGTGAACGCATTTTACTTGATAATGAAC